>Ga0315543_1000015_pt1 | contig 244088 bp, 226 predicted proteins | sample SalMarSW160210MG_2_FD_203098 | JGI IMG/M metagenome (GOLD analysis project Ga0315543, IMG submission 203098) | Salt marsh sediment microbial communities from the Plum Island Ecosystem LTER, Massachusetts, United States - Salt Marsh Sediment SW1601-210 ...
TCATGGAGGCCGAGAAAAGGTTCCGACGCATCAACGGCTATCAGGAGATACCCCGGTTGGTAGCGGCTTTAAAAAGAAAACGTGATCTTGACAAAAGTAAAGCCGCATAGTAAGGTTAGGTCAATGAGCTACGGTCCGCTGTCAAATTTCAACAGAGAGTGGGACAATCCCACCTTGACAAACAGGGGGATTTGCCTTTAATAACTAAAAGGAGGTCAATATGATTCAATTAAGTGTTTTGGCATTGACGTTATGCGCTGGGACGCTTGTAGAACCTTTTCGTATCGCCGATTCCGAGCAAGGCCACCATCAGGGTTGCCTGCGCGCGGCAATGGCCTCTGACGGGCATTTTGCCATTGCTTGGTTGGACAGCCTGCGGGTTGATTACACCCCTGGCTGTGAATTAGAGCTTTTCGTTCGTTTCTTTGACCCGGACGGCAGCCCCTTAACCGATGCTTACAAGATAACCAAGGTTGCGGACACCAACCTGATCGGCGGTTCCCATCTTGACATGGATTCGGCAGGCAACACCGTCCTGATCTGGACAGAATATCCTCCGAGGGATCCTGATGAGGGTTTTTTACGTTTACAACTCTTTGAAAGTAGCGGCAATCCTCTGGGTTCCCATCAAACAGACCATCAGGGATATATCAGCTGGGGCGACAACAGAGCGGTTGCGGTGAGTCTTAACGACAAGGGCGAGTTTGCCATAGTCTGGGATGCAGAGACGATTTCTGCCAGACGTTATTCTTTCCAGGACGGTCCGCAGGGTGATCCATTCAGGGTTCACGGCGATCTCCCTGATGATGTCGATTTCGACTATCCTGGTGTGGCGCTGAACGATGCAGGCGACCTGGTGGTAACCTGGATGAAGTCTTGGCTGCCACCACCCCATCCTAAGTTTCAGGTGTTTGATGCTGATAATGAGCCAATCCTGCCCTGGGAGCCGATGGGGCATCTGGTGGAAGAGGATAGCTCTGGCGCCTGCCGGGTTGAGTCTTACTGGCTGGATAACGACCGTTTCGTGATGTTCTGGAAAGATCCAAGTGGTTATCCGATTACTGTGGGTAGGGTGTTCAGCGATAGGGGTCTGACTCGCCATCCCATACGCGGGCTGATATGGGAAGATTCCTTGTGGCTTGCCCATGGCGGTTATGAAGGCTGGTATTCCACGGCCGTTGCCCCTAACGACAGCTTTGCCTACACGCACATCAGGAGTTACACTGACTATCCTGATACATCTGATCCGTCCAAGCTACGTTGGTGGGATCATGGGGGAGGGATACTGGGATATATCCAAGACAACGAGCCGATACGCAGGACTAACCTGTTTGAGTACACCCCACCCTGGGGGGAAGATACCGTGAACAGCCGTTTTAACAATCGGAGCCACACTCAGCCTCCTGCGGTGGCCTGCTGTAATGACCGTATCGTTTGGGTGTACTCGCGTCTTAACACCGACACCATCTTCGAAGCCTTTGCCATGATCACCGACTGGGACATGGGGGTTGGGGTTGAGGAATCTCCGATCCACACCGAATCGCCAATCCGCCTTTCAGCCTCCCTCAACCGGCTCTTCTACGACGTGTCCGGGAGTGTTACGGGCGAAGCAAAGCTTACCCTCTACTCCGCCGACGGCCGCCGCGTGCTCCAAGAGACCATCCAGGGCAAGGGTGTATGGGATGCGCCAGTCCTCCCCTCTGGCGTGTATTTTGCAAGGGTTACAACCGAGGGTTACTCGGCACGCACGAAAGTCGTGGTGCTACGCTAACGGAATTCTGTTTTCGGGGTCCCCGCGAAGGGACGAAGTACCTTCGTGGGGTGAAGGCGTCTATTTCGCACGGGTTGAGGCTGAATCAGCCAGCGCCAGAGCCAAGGTGGTGATCCTGCATTAGACCTTGACAAACAGGGGGATGTGCCTTTAATAACTAAAAGGAGGTCAAGATGTTAAATATAGGTCTTCTAGCTTTAACCCTATGCGGTGGTGTTCTGGTGGAGCCCTTTCGCATAGCCGATGCCGAACCTGGTCACCATCAGGGGTGCCTGCGCGCGGCAATGGCTCTTGACGGCCATTTTGCCGTAGCATGGGTAGACAGCCTGCCGCTTGCTGAGTTCTGGCAGTACGAGCTTGACCTGTATATACGTTTCTTCGACAGCACCGGGAACCCGATGACCGAGGCGTATAAGATTACCAAGATGGTAGACACCAACTGGATATACCATCCCTGCCTTGAGATGGACACCGCAGGCAACGTGGTACTGCTCTGGGCAGAGGCAGCTCATCACCTGGAGTTAGAGGAGTATATTCGCTTTCAGCGCTTTGCCCCTGACGGCAGCCCTGTTGGTTCTGCCCATACCCTGGTGCCGCAGGTATGGTTAGATGGCGTGAGGCCGATTGGTTTGAGCCTTGCGAACAACGACGAGTTTGCAGTGACCTGGAGTGCGGGAAACCCTGGTCCTAGTGTATCGGCGACTTCTGTGTGGGTTCAGCGCTTCAACAGAGAGGGCTATCCCAAGGACAGGGCCTTTCTGGCCCACGATGATCTTGATAGTGTTTTCTTCCCCTACCCCCAGGTGGCGCTGAACGATGCAGGCGACATGGTGGTAACCTGGTATGAGTTTGGGCCACCGTCCTATCCCCGGTTTCAGGTATTTGATGCTGAGGATGAGGCGATCCTGCCCTGGGAGCCGATGGGGCATCGTCTGGATGACGGGGAGGAGTTCTACGCCGCCACCCGGGCTGAGACCTTTTGGCTTGATGAGCAGCGTTTTGTGGTGTTCTGGATAGATAAGACCAGCAGGGCTGATATCCCCAAACACCTTGTAGGTCGCGTATTCACCGATAGAGGCCTGACGCGCCATCCCCTGCGCAGGCTGGTGCGCGATTCACTGGCACTCACCTGGCCTGATCCTGCAGGGCGGTTTGCGGTTGCCCTCTCATCCGATGAGCGCTTTGCAGAGACGCACACCAGAAGTTACTCTGACCGTCCTGATACATCTGAGCCGTCGAAGAAACGTCGCTGGGAGCATGGAGGGGGGATACTGGGATATATACAAGACGATGAGCCGATACGCCGGACTAACCTGTTTGAGTACACCCCGGCCTGGGGCGCGGATACCGTGAACAGCTATTTTAACAATCGGACCCACACTCAATTCCCTGCGGTTGGGGTGTGCGAGGACCGCATCGTTTGGGTGTACTCGCGCCTTAACACCGACACCATCTTTGAGGCCTTTGCCATTATCACCGACTGGGACATGGGCGTAGGGGTAGCGGAGCCACCGATTGTTGAAAAGCCGCCTAACTGGGAAGTGATAACCTCCATCGGTTCTCAAATAGTGCTGCGATATCACGATAGACCCGATGGCTTTCGAGCTTCAGTTTTCGACGCCACAGGCCGCAAGGTTGACGAGTGCCACTCAAACCAGACGAGCGGCACACTGATCTGGGGCGAAGGGGCAAGTCCAGGCGTCTACTTCATCGTGCCAAGCGCTAGCGAAGCCCAAGCCTCGAAGGTTATCTTGATTAAATAGTTCCGGCGTCCCCGCGAAACTACGAATTTAAAATTGCGACGCAGTCGCGTCTTGTCCAGTTTTTTTTACCCCACAAAATCGCTTCGTGTCCGTCCCGTCATTTTGCAATTTAAAATTTGCAATTTGACTTTTACAATTGCGACCCCGTCGCCCCCTTGTCCAACTTTTTTCACCCCACAAATCTACTTCGTAGCTTTGCGGGGACCCCAGAATTTTGTCCACCTTTTGTCCATCTTTTGTCCACCTTTTGTCCACCTTTTGGGTAGCTTTTGTCCAGCTTTTTTTACCCGGAAAAGCCTCATCAATCCCTGGGAGGAAGGGTTCTTTTCTATTGACAAATCCCCACAAGTGTGCTAAACTATTAGTTGTTATGAGATTAGACCGTTTTACCCAAAGGGCGCAAGAAGCGCTGGGGCTGGCTCAGGAGTCTTTAACTCGCTTCCAGCACACCGAGTTTGACGCTCACCACCTGCTCTTCGGGCTGCTCACGCAACAGCAGGGGCTTGTGCCGCAGATCCTATCGGAGATGGGAATCGCGGCCGAGCATCTTACCGAGCGTCTGGAGCGCGAGCTTGAGCGCCTGCCTAAAGTCGTAGGCGCAGGCGGCGGGACAGAGCAGATATACCTTGCTCCGCGTCTTAAACATGTGCTGGATCGGGCGTCGGAAGAGGCCGGTCGCCTCAAGGACACCTATATAGGCACCGAGCATCTCTTCCTTGCCCTGACCGAGGAACAGGAAGGGCTGGCCGCCCGACTGCTACGAGATTTCGGCGTTACGACCGACAAGATCTACCAGGCTCTGCAGAAGATAAGAGGCAGTCAGCGTGTTACCTCACCTGACGCGGAAAGCCACTACCAGTCACTTAAAAAGTACACTCGCGATCTAACTCAACTTGCAAAGGAGGACAAGCTTGATCCGGTGATCGGCCGCGACGACGAGATCCGCCGCGTTATAGAGATTCTATCACGCCGCACCAAGAACAACCCTGCGCTGATAGGTGAGGCGGGTGTGGGTAAGACCGCTATAGTTGAAGGGCTTGCGCAGCAGATAGTGGCCGGAGACGTCCCGGAGACGTTGCGCGACACGAAGGTCCTTGCACTCGACATGGGTCAGCTTGTTGCCGGCACCAAGTTCCGCGGCGAGTTCGAGGAGCGCCTGAAGGCGGTTCTTGCGGAGCTCAAAGAGAATCGCGGTAACGTTATCCTGTTCATAGACGAGATGCATACCATAGTCGGCGCGGGTGCGGCGGAGGGCGCGCTTGACGCCTCCAACCTTCTCAAACCCGCCCTGTCACGGGGCGAGATACAATGCGTGGGCGCCACCACGCTCAAGGAGTACCGCGAGCACATCGAGAAGGACGGCGCTTTGGAGCGTCGGTTCCAGCCTGTATATGTGGACGAGCCTACGATCGAGGAAACGATCCAGATACTTGCAAGGCTCCGCGATCGCTACGAGGCCCATCACGGGGTGAAGATCGCAGATGATGCCATCGAAGCGGCGGCCAGACTCTCGGCACGCTACATTGCCGGAAGACATCTTCCGGATAAGGCGATCGACGTGCTCGACGAAGCGGCAGCCCATCTCAAGCTGGATATCTACTCCTTGCCGCCTGAGATCCGCCAGAAGGGGCAGCGTCTGGCAGAGCTTACTCGTGAGGGGCAGGAGGCGGTCAAGATGCAGGATTACGCGCGTGCGGCACGGCTAAAGGAGGAGGCTGATCGTATCCAGGCAGACTACGTTAAAGAACGCAACGCTTACTTCAAGGATAAGGGGATAGGCCAGACGCTGGAAGCTCAACATATTGCAGAAACCATCTCGCGCTGGACAGGGATACCGGTTGCAAACATGCTCAAAGGAGAGGCCGAAAAGCTTTTAATGATGGAAGAGCGCATCCACGAGCGGCTTATAGATCAGGACGAGGCGGTTCGTGCGGTTGCGGATGCGATCCGCAGGGGACGATCAGGGCTTTCGGACCCGAATCGGCCCATAGGTTCGTTCCTCTTCCTCGGACCTACCGGCGTGGGCAAGACCGAACTTGCCCGCAGCCTTGCGTGGTTCCTGTTCGACGACGAAGCGGCGCTCCTGCGAATGGACATGAGCGAGTACTCGGAGAAGCACACCGTGGCCCGGCTGGTGGGTGCGCCTCCGGGCTATGTGGGGTACGAGGAAGGCGGTCAGCTTACCGAGGCGGTGCGCCGCAGACCCTACCAGGTTATACTTCTCGACGAGGTTGAGAAGGCGCATCCTGCAGTATTCAACATACTTCTTCAGCTTCTGGACGACGGACGTCTTACGGACGGTCAGGGTCGGACGGTTGACTTTGCCAATACCGTGATTATCATGACCTCAAACATCGCTTCACAGGAGATACTTGACAGCGGCGGCGAGCTTGCCAGGCAAGCACTCGATCATCACCTGAGAGCGAGCTTCAGGCCCGAGTTCCTGAACCGTATTGACGAGATAGTGGTGTTTAAGCCGCTTACGCTGGAACATATGAGTTCTATTGTGGAGCTTCAGCTTGAGCAACTTAAAGAGAGGCTGGAGGATAAAGGAATCAAGGTTCGCTTCACAGATGAAGTAAAGGAGCTTTTGATACGCGAAGGATTTGATCAACGCTTCGGGGCGCGGCCCCTTAAGAGAGCTATAGAGCGGCTTGTTGCCAACCCTCTGGCCAGGATACTTATAGACGGAGAGGAACGACGTTCGTATCACGTGAGACTTGAGGAGGGTAAGTTGGTATTTGATAGCGAAGAGACATGAGGTTTCCAAGGGAGAAGCTGGTTCTTTTTTCGCTGCGTGCCGAGTTCGTCGATCTCGATGAGCTGCTGCACTTTGCCAAGAAGCACCGGGCCTTTAAGCGTTCCTATTACGTTATCATAGACTACCCGGATTCCTTCGATATCCTGCTCGTTCGCCAGGGGGAGCTTGCAAATATTATGCGCGTCGCCAACAACGTCCCCAACAAAGAAATCTCCCTCAAGGACGTAGAGAACAAGATCAAACACACCGACTCCTCACTCGTTAACGTTGCGTTTGCTGACGATCAGCTTTTGGCGATGATGACTGTCGGCCTGCGGGACGAAAACGTGGTTCGGGAGGTGAATGCTCGCAGCACGCCTGCGCTGAATCTCCTGCGTGACCTGTCGGTGCAGAACTTTTCAGGCATACTCGTGATAACTCGCCGCAACGAGAAATCCTACGTTCTTGTTAAGGAGGGTGAGGTTTCCACCGTATATCTGGCCCCGGGCGGGCGAAGTCCCGATGACCTCTTGAAGTACCTCAAGGAAAGTGATTCGGAGCTTTCCATAAAGATCATTCGCGAGGTGCCTGAGGAAGCGGCATACGCTACATCCGCTCAGGTTGAACTTTTGATGACCTCTGCAAACCGTCTGCTTGAAGAGTTTACGGCGATCCTGGGACGCAACATCGTGAAGAAGATAGCAGAGATCTCGATTAAAGGTGTTGCCAAGGAGCATACCTTCTTCGAGGGCTTGGAGATCACAGATGATGCCAGGTTCACGGGCGAACCCAAGGTGGATCCAGACAGCCTGGTTAAAGGTTTCGCCGCGTTCTTCAACCTGCTGGCGGACTCGCTTTCCACCATCTCCGGCGGCAGGCACATCACCGTCTTCCGCAAAGCGCTTCAGGACTACCGGTTCGCGCTCAATAACCTGAAGTTTTTTGACCATATCAAAGAACAAATCTTTTGATCCAGCGAGTCAGTCTATACGTAGTAAGCACCCCGATAGGGAATATGAGAGATATCACCCTGCGGGCGCTTGAGACCTTGCAGGTGGTCGATCTCATTGTATGTGAGGATACCCGTCGTACCAGGGGTTTGCTTGCACACTACGATATCCACAAACCCCTTATCTCCTATAACGACGTAAACAAGGAAGCGCGAACCCCTTCCCTTCTGGCAAAACTCTCGAACGGAGAAAGCATTGCACTGGTATCCGACGCCGGCACCCCGGCTATATCAGACCCTGGATTCTACCTTGTGCGCGAGGCCGTAAAGCAGGGAATCAATCTTGTTCCCATCCCTGGTCCTTCGGCCATCCTTGCCGCTTTGGTCGTCTCCGGCCTCCCCACCGACCGGTTCCTGTTCGTTGGATTCCTTTCAAAGAAGTCGGGAAGACGCAAGATCCAGATCCGTTCCTTTGCCGAAGAACGGGGCACCGTTATTCTTTATGAGACCGCACTTCGTTTGCCCAAAATAGCTCGTGATCTCCTTGAGGTTCTCGGTCCTGATCGCCGGGTTGTGCTTGCGCGTGAGCTGACCAAGCGCTTTGAACAGGTGGCACGCACCGATCTTGAGAATCTTCCCGAGACATTAAAAGAAATCCCCTTAAAAGGAGAGTTCGTTGTCCTGGTATCGGGAAACACGAAGTAAGATTTATACAGGCTTTCGGTGGCTTCTCTCGCCGCTGGTTAAGGCATTTGTCAGGCTCCAGATGCCTCCTGCGGTTATATCTGCAGCCGGGATTCTGTTCACCGGCGTGGCTTTTATACTCATGTACAGGGGCTGGTCGAACGGGGACGGGTGGGGCTTGATGCGTGCCGCAGGTGGGGTTATCCTTTTTGCCGCCGCCTGGGATACCGTGGACGGCGAGGTGGCAAGGGCGCTTGGAAAAACCTCACCCAAGGGGGCGTTCCTCGATTCGGTGCTTGATCGGGTCTCGGAGTTCATTATCTTCCTTGGGATCTTTCTTTTCTTCGGTTTCGGCAAACTCGACTGTGCCTTGCTGTTTGCCCTTCTTTTCGTCTCTTACTCTATAAGCTACATCCGCGCGCGCGCCGAAGGGGTGGGCATCGCGTGCAAGGTTGGGGCATTTGACAGGGCCACCCGGGTTTTCATTATAGGGGTGGCCTTGATTGCAATCCCGGCCCACATGAATTGGGTAATACGAGGCCTTCTTGCGGGCACTGCATTCACGGCTGCGAGGCGGTTTATCCATGTCCTCACAAGAAAAGCCAAGGCCTGAACGCGTACTTCTGGTAGCGGTTGCTCCGGATAACCGCTCGCGCTGGGACGTAGTAGACAGCCTTGCCGAGCTCGCCGCTCTGGCCGAGACCGCCGGTGGAGAGGTTGTAGAAAAGATACTCCAGATCCGGCAAAAGCCTGATCCCCGCAGCTTCGTGGGACGCGGGAAGCTTGCCTACCTTAAGGCGGTCGCAAGTCAGCTCGATATTGACCTCGTAATCTTCGATAACCCCCTTACCCCTACCCAGTTGCGATTCATTGCCGAGGGACTCAATCGCCGCGCTATAGATCGAACAGCGTTGATACTCGATATCTTCGCTCTTCACGCGCGAAGTGGTGAGGCCAAGACCCAGGTTGAGCTTGCCCAGCTCGAGTACCGGTATACCAAGCTTACAGGCTGGGGACGCGAGCTTTCGCGTCTGGGAGGTCGTTCAGGCGCGCTCGGCGGCCGTGCCGTGGGAATCGGCACGCGCGGACCTGGAGAAACCAAGCTGGAGGTGGACAGACGCCGCATCCAGGAACGGATCAGCCGTTTGAAGAAGGAACTCGATCACATCGAACGCGAGCGGGACACCCAGCGAAAGCGACGCAAGAGGCTTTTAACCGTTACCATGGCAGGTTATACCAACGCCGGGAAATCGACCCTTCTCAACGCACTGGCCGCAGAACACACCACGGTCTCATCCCACCTCTTTTCCACCCTTGATTCTACAACCCGTGTGGTTGAACTTGAAGAAAACATCCCCATGCTCCTTACCGATACGGTGGGTTTCATCAAGAACCTGCCTACCCAGCTCGTTGCAAGTTTCCGGGCAACGCTGCAGGAGATATCCGAAGCCGACGTTGTGCTTTACGTGGCTGACGCGAGTGATCGGCATCTCGATCAAAAGATAGAGGTTGTTGAGCGCCATCTTGTCGAGTTGGGTGCAGATCAAATCCCAAGGGTGCTTGTGCTTAACAAGAGCGACCTCTTGTTCGACGAGGCGGTAGCGGAAAAGCTGTCCCGACGATACGAAGAGGCGATTCTTGTATCGGCCCTTCACTCCCAGGGTCTGGAGGGTCTGCGCAGACGTATAAGGGAACTTGTCGCAGGGATTCTAGTGGAGCTGGAGGTCAGGATCCCCCACTCGTATCCCGAGTGGGAGCACCGTTTCTACGAAGCAGGCGATGTGCTGGAACGGATTGAAGAACCCGAGAGCGTGACCTTAAAGGTCAGGGGATACAGGGCCCTGCTGGAGGGTTTGGATAAGGAGTTCAGGAGCCTTCTAGCGAGCGCTGACAATTGATGCAGTGCTTTGCATAGGATACGTAGGCCAGTCTTTCCTTTTGAATCTTGGCCCCGCAGCGTGTGCATATTCCGAATGTGCCGTCGTGGATGCGCTTGAGTGCCTCGTCTATGGCTCGCAGGGTGCGTGTCTGTTCTGAAGTCAAACTTGCCTTAAGCTCTCTCCGATAGGTTTCACCGGACTGATCGGCCATATGAAAGGTGAAACTTGAAAGGTCGCCTGACGCTTCGCGGGCCAACTCGGCGAGTTCCTCTTCCTTGACACCTATCTCTCGCAGCAGGCGCAGTTTCTCTTCAAGGAGTTTGCGCGCATATCTTTGCCTGTCACGTTTGGTCATCAGCTACAGCCTCATAGCATTTGTCGCAGATCTCCGGGTGGTCCTGATGGCCTCCCACACTTTCAGACCACAGCCAGCAGCGCACGCATTTTTCCCCTTTAGGCTTCCGGACTGCTATCGCCAGCGAGTCCTTCCTGCTTGCTTCCGGCGTCTCGTCCCAGGTCACGAGATCGACCTGTGAAACTATGAATAGCTCAGCAAGTTGTGGTTCGTACTTGCGAAGCAGATTGGCCAAAGCCTCGTTCTTGGCCGCGAGGTTCACCCTTGCGTCTATTGACGCTTTGAGATTCCCGGCGCTGCGTTCGGATTCCAGAGCTTTGAGGACCTCGTCGCGTACAGTCAGGAGTTGGGAGAACTCGTAGGCGAGCTCGCGATCCTCAAGTTCGGGATTTACCTTAGGGAAGTCAAGCAGGAAAACACTCTCTTCGGTTTTTTCAAGGGGAGAGGACCGGTAGGTCTCCTCCGCAGTAAAGCTGGCCAATGGAGCGAGCACACGTATAAGTTTATCCAACGCTTCGGCCATCACCGTCTGGGCGGCTCTTCTGCGCTCGGAGTTTTTAGCCCTTGTGTACAGTGTGTCCTTGAGCACGTCAAGGTAGAAACTTGACAACATCACACTGCAGAAGTTGTATATCGCTTGAAAGGCATGGTGGTAAGCGAAGCTGTCAAAGCCATCCCTCACTTTTGCAATCAGTTTCTGCAGCTCGTGCAGGATGTATCGCTCCAATGGAGGGAGTTTTTCAACCTCGATCCGGTGCTCGGAGTCGAAGTCTGCAAGATTTCCAAGCAGGAAGCGCAGGGTATTGCGGATCTTTCGGTATGCGTCGATTACACGGTCAAGTATCTCCTGGCTTACCCTTACGTCGCGGGTAAACTCCGAAGAGGCCACCCAAAGTCTAAGGACGTCTGCCCCGTAATGATCCACGATGTCTTTGGTAGAGATGTAGTTCCCCAGCGACTTATGCATCGCCTTGCCTTCGTGATCCACCACCCACCCGTTGGTGACCACGGTTGAGTAAGGAGTCGTATCCTCCGCACCGAGACCAGTCATTAGCGAGACGTTGAACCATCCGCGGTGCTGGTCCGGTCCCTCCAGGAAAAGGTCGACCGGCCAGCGCAGTCCTTCCCAGTTGCGGCAGACGATCAGCGAGGAACAGGATGAATCAAACCATACGTCAAGGATATCCTCTTCCGGCCTCAGGTCCTTGCTTCCGCACTTGGGACAGGCCACGTCCTGGTAGTGCTTCATTACATCCGGCTGGAACCAGAAGTCCGCGGAATGTTCTTTCACCAGATCAGCTGTGCGGTTTACAAGATCGGCGTCAAGTATCGCCTCGCCGCAGTCGTTGCAGTAGAAAGCCGGAATGCCAACACCCCAGAACCGCTGTCGAGAGAGGCACCAGTCAGGACGAGTCTGGATAGCCGCCTTGATGCGCTCATAGGATTCGGACGGTACCCACTTCACCTTCTCGATCTCGGCCAGGGCCTTCTCACGGTGCCCCTCGTGATCCACGTTCATGAACCACTGCAGAGTTGTACGGAAGATCAATGGTGAATGGCATCGCCAGCAGTAAGGATACTGGTGCTCAAGCACGTCCTGTTTCAGAAGGTTACCGGCCTCTGTAAGTGCGGCCAGCACCTCTTCGTTGCCCCGCTGTAGATCCAGTCCTGCAAAGCGTTCCCCTGCCTGGCTGGTGAAGTGTCCCTCCTCGTCTACCGGAGAAAGGATCCTAAGCCCGTATTGCTTGCCGATACGGAAATCGTCTTCCCCGTGTCCGGGAGCGGTGTGCACGATGCCGGTTCCCTGATCCGCAGTAACGAAATCACCCTCCAATACCGGCGAGGGGCGATCGAAAATTGGATGTCTGAAAACGAGATTGGCCAGTTCGTCGCCCCGGACTCGTTTCACAATCTTGATCTCTTCTTCCTTCCAACCCAACTCCTTGGCGGTCTCTCGGAAAAGCGCCTTGGCTATCAGGTATCGTTCCGATCCTTTTTTGACCACGTAGTATTCGAAATCCGGTCTGACGGTAACCGCCAGGTTAGCAGGGATGGTCCATGGTGTGGTGGTCCATACGAGAGCGTAGGAATCCTTCTTGTCGGCTGCGAAGATCTCGTCAGGGTCTTCAAGTAAGGGAAACCGCATCCAGACGGAGTGGGAGATCTTGTCTTTGTACTCGATCTCTGCGTCGGCCAGGGCGGTCTGACAGGTGGTGCACCAGTGGATGGGGCGCAGATCCCTGTATATGTAGCCTCGCTTGACCAGCTTGGCGAATATTCGCAGGATTTCGGACTCGTACAGATGAGACATGGTGAGATAGGCGTTGTCCCATTCACCCAACACACCCAGGCGCTTGAACTCCTCGCGTTGAATATCTACAAACCTCTTCGCATACTCCCGGCAGCGCTTGCGAACCGCCAGGCGATCAATCTCGATACCCCCTTTGCGAAACTCGTCCAGAACGTTGTTTTCGATTGGCATCCCGTGGTTGTCCCACCCGGGCACGTAGGGTGCAAAGTAGCCGTTCATGGAACGGTATTTGATTACAAAGTCCTTGACGACTTTGTTGAGAGCCAACCCCATGTGGATATTCCCGTTGGAGTAGGGCGGGCCGTCATGAAGGATATAGGCCTCGCCGGATTTCCGGGCATCGATCATACGTTTATAGATACGAGCTTCCTGCCAGAATTTTAAGATTTCCGGCTCGCGTTCCGGCAACCTTGCCCGCATCGGAAACCCCGTGCTGGGTAGATGGATGGTATCCCTGTAGTTCATTTACTGCTCGGGGCGTAAAAGATATAGATGAGCATTCCCACTATTGCAGTTACCAGCAGCGGTTCCCACAGGCTGCCTGCCGACGATGAGGTGTAGTACTCCTGGGTTAACGGGGAACGCACCAGATCCAGTTCGCTTTCCGGGAACACGCTTTTCTGTTCGTCAACAAAACGCTGCTGTGAAATAATCCTGTTATCCTTCATCAAGGTTATCTCCACGTCTGCCTGTACCCATCGCTCGATTATCCTGCGTCCCAGGAGCAGCTTGCGGTAGCTGCGTTTATGAACCACACGCAGTTGGTTTACAAGGTAGCACAACTCCACTTGAGGCTCGGCACCGAGGGGTGCGGAAAGGTAAACCTCTATGCCGCGTTTTTTTAGAGTCTCGGCAAGCTGCGTACGTACGAGGTATCCGGCATCGTCGGAAGAGTATCTGGCGTCGTAAAGGACTACGCTTTCGATACCTTCAAGCCCCTTAAGATCTGCAAACATCTCTGAAACCATAGTCCTTGCTACGTCCCAATCGGTTGGGGTTTCGGCCAAAGCTATAAAAATCAACAATACGCCCATAGCCGCTAATTATAAGGAAAGAAGTTTCAAAGTCAAGAGCCTTGATTGCATAGGCGGCAGTTACTTACGCGTCATCTGTATTCCTATATCCAAGCCTGAAGCCATTCTGCGGCCAAGATGCTCGCGCAACAAGGTTTTCCAGTCATCTACAACAAGCCAATCGCCCTGGCCGCCGCAATCACGCCGCGCAAACTCGTCAGGTTTACATCGAACTCGTCACAATTAAGCTGGTCAAAAGCTACCCAAAAGCTGGACATTTTGGGGCGATTTTGGGGTATTTTTGGCAAAACCCGGTGCAGATTTGTGAAAAAAGGCCGCAGGCTGGAAATGGCGGCATGGGGGTTGACAAGGCTGTATGTACTTCGTAAAATGAATTATGGACCTCTTTGAAAGAACCTTTAGTGTTTCCGTTGAAGATATCGAGTTTGAACTTCGGTCACAAAAATATGTCCCCTGGGCAGATTTCATATTGAACCCCCGCCGTCTACGCGGAAGTGATTTCTTGATGCGATGGTCGCAAGGGGTTTGGAGCGAGAAGCGTCTTACCCAAGCAGTTAATGATACAGGTGCGTATATTGCGCTTCCATATGGACCAAGCGGTACTGCACCAGAAGATGACCCCAAGGAACACGAGCTATACTTTGAAAAGCTTGAGAACGCTGGCCTTGGTTCAATCAAACGCCCCGATGTTTTACTGTTCAGAAAATCAGATGAGACCACGATTAAAAGCATCATACAAGAATTAGGGGGTACGGGGGCGCTACCTTTTACACCAGAAGATAAAGATCTTATGCAAGAATTGCTTTCGAAGGCTTTTCTCGCGGTGGAGTGTGAAAACAGCTTATGGAAGGTATCCCTTATGCCCGGTTACGGTGCAAAGCTGAGACCTATGAAAAGGTTAGGTGGAAAACTAGGCTTGCCTAAGAACACTGTCCTACCCACCGTTATTTTGAAGGAAGAAGATAAAGAGCCTTTAAGAGATTGGCAAAACAAAAATGGTGTAATGGTTCACATTTGGCATGCCTTCTACGATAAGGCTTTCGGCATTGCTTTCGACCGTGTAGAAGAACTAATCGCACAGGGTTTGATTGAAGGCACTGGACAAACGTTCCAAGCTCCAGGGGGTGCTACCACACGCAAAATAATCTACAAGGTGTTTTATCATTACGCTTACCCACTAGCCGAATCGTTAGAAGAACCAGAATTGACACCTGCTCATATAGTTGATAAAAATGGGCACATTCTGCCATACGTTAAATTTGAAGGTGGGGTTCTAAAGCTGAGGCCAGAGGCCTTGGAAGTTCTTGAAACCTTATCCAGCTGAAATGAGAAAACGTCACCAAATACTTCCTAATTCTGGTCCTGAGAGAGAAGCCCTCCGGGAAAAGGGGCAATTTTGGACACCGGATTGGGTGGCTGAAGCTATGGTAAGCTATGTTCTTGCCGGAGAACCCGGTCACATATTTGACCCTGCCGTTGGTGCAGGAGTGTTTCTTCATGCTGCCAAGACTATAACCAGGGAAAAGTCCTCGAATGATTTAAAGCTTTTGGGAACGGAAATAGATCCCGGCATGCTACAGGAAGCACAGCAGCACGGTTTGTCCGAGAGCGATCTGTCTGAGGTTATGATAAGGGATTTCATTTTGGACCCCCCGGATAACTCCTTTAAGGCCATTGTTGCCAATCCACCCTATATCCGACATCATCGTTTATCAAGCAAGTTAAAGGTTGAACTCAAGAAGATCAGTATAAATTTGATAGGGAAAGCGATTGACGGACGTGCAGGTCTACACATATTCTTTTTACTACGGGCACTTCAGTTGTTAGAAAAGGATGGACGCTTGGCGTTTATTATGCCTGCCGACACAAGCGAAGGCGTTTTTGCTTCAACTTTATGGAAATGGATTACCAAAAACTATCGGTTGGAAGCAGTTATTACTTTTTCACCGGATGCTTCTCCTTTCCCTGGAGTAGATACCAATGTAATTATTTTTATGATCAGGAATGAAAAGCAGAAGGACCGGTTTTTCTGGGCTAAGTGCACCGAACCAGATACTCCCCTCCTTAAAGCATGGGTGCGCTCAGGGTTCAAAAGTAGCCCTAATTCCGCAATGGAAGTACACGAACGCCTTTTAAGTGAAGGGTTACGCACTGGTCTTTCAAGACCACCGTTAGAGAAAGAGCATTCTGGAGCGATACTGTTAGATTTTGCTTCAGTCATGCGTGGCATTGCAACCGGTGCCAATGATTTCTTCTTTTTAACTGTCAAACAGGCCGAAGATTTGAAAATACCCGACGAGTTTTTAATCCCCGCAATTGGACGTACACGTGATGCTCCAGGTGAAGAAATAACCTCCGAATTACTTGAAAAACTTGCTGGTACGGGGAGACCGACGTTACTCTTCTCTCCTGATGGTCGTGCTATTGGCGAATTTCCTCCCTTTGTTCGCGATTACTTGAGAAAAGGAGAAGAGATGGGGCTTCCGGAGAGGCCCTTAATATCTATGAGGAATCCTTGGTATCGAATGGAAACGCGGCCAGCTCCTCCTATATTGTTTGCCTACCTGGGACGACGTAATGTACGTTTTATACGCAATGCTGCCGGGGTAGTGCCTTTAACGGGCTTCCTTTGTGTGTATCCAAATAAAGAAGAGTCCAATTTTGTTGATAAGCTTTTTAAGGTCCTATCCCATCCCCTAACATTAGCAAACTTACCCCTTGTGGGAAAATCCTACGGAGCTGGTGCTGTAAAAGTAGAACCCAGAGCACTGGAAAAATTGCCTATTCCGGCTGATGTTTTATCGGAGGCAGAGTTGAAATTTTCCCCCAAAGCCGGACAAATAGCACTCCCCATTTGACGCCCTAAGCCAAGCGCGGGGTGCGGGCGGCGTATGCCGTATGCAATTGTCCCTGCGGTAGCATCAGTCGCTTACGATAACCGTGGGCCTTGTGACTCCGGCCCGTATCTGGGTGCGGCCCGAAAGACTGACTAGCTTGCCCGCCGCGGCCTCAAAGAAACTGCGGTAGCGCGCGTTCATCGCAAAGCGCCCGAACCCCTCGGTAAGTATCAACGTAAACGGGATTTGTTCGTCGCCGGTAAGCGCCACCCCGATCTCGGAGCCGTAGAACCGGACCCAATCGGCGTTGTGAATCGAGGGCGCGATTAGCCCGGCCACGCCGACCTCGGCAGCCTTTCTCAAGAACCCATCGTCAATCGGGCTTGCCACCGCCAATACCCGGTCTTTCAGCGACCCCTCAAGCCCGTCGGCGGCATCAAGAAAAGCCAGCCTGCCCGAAGCCTCGCCGCCGAAGCCTATGATGCCGTAAAGCGTTGTGCCCTGGCCTGTTATCTCGACGCCCAGGTTCTCCTTGACCATGCTCACCTTGCCCGAAACGAACGAGCGCAGCCGTATCGGCGTGATTTCGTACTGGATCGTAACCGTGCCGTCCTTTGTATCTATCTTCTTCAACATCCCGGTAGAGGTGGCCTTTGCCACCAGGAATCGGCCTTGTGACGTGTTTTGGGCGATTATCCGACCGAGCTCGATAAAGTCGCCCTCCTGGAACTTTATGTGCGCCTTGATGTGTCCTGGCTTTACGTCCAGCTTGCCGGCCACGTCTACAACGTGGGGCCTGCCGTCGTAGTCCTGTATCTCACGCAAAATTATCATCTTACTGGCTTGCTCGATACCAGTCACTATACCCCTGATGGGAGATTGATAGTTGTAGGGAATCTGCAATGCGCCTTTGGGTTTGAAGTGAAAGATGTTCTGTCCGAGTTTGACCGTATCACCGATCTTTACCTTGATTCCTTTGAGGAAATCCTCCTCACTCAACGGCTTATCGTATCCTACGACTCGCTGCATATCTATGATATAAAGCTTGGGCGGTCCGAACCGGTTCTCTCCTATGATATCAGCGGGCCTTACCTCCTGGCCGGGTCTAACGAATATCTCGCCCTCGTATGGCAGCCGGCGCTGGATTTTGTAGGTGCCCTCCGATATCTCAGCCGCTTCTTTCCTTACCTCTGTTTTGAACGTCCCTGCGGCTTGTGAGAACTCCTCTATCCCTGAGCAGGCAAGCGGCACGCCCAGCAGCTTCTCGTCCCTGCCCCGGCAGTCGAAAAGAACGGGCAGGGAGGTGTTCAACTCGAAGCGCTCAAGGCTGTTGCTAATACACAACCCCCTCTCCAGCAGTATCTCCAGATCGCCGCCCTTGGGAAGATACAAAAACTCCCCGCCCTGCAGCGCGTAAGCTTTATGGCCTCGGCTGTCCTTGATGGTGAGTGCCAGCCTTTTGGGATGAAGCTTGCCAACGGGCGCCACAACGTAGCCGATCTCCTCAAGGCATTGGCTTTCAAAAAGCCCAAGCGCAACCTCAGCGTCCAGCTTTGCCAAAACCCCGAGGTGCGGGCTCTTGAACCCGCGGTCAACCGCGAGCTTCGTGATCCCCGATGGCCTGAACCCCTCGGCAAGCATCCAGAACACCTCATCCTTGCGCTCCGCGTGAGAAAGCACACCGCCGGCACCGATAATCAAATCAATATCCGAAAGCTGGAAGTAGCGCTCCTCAGTCATATAAAACAGCTCCTCGAACTTGTTGACGTCCTTCCTTAATCTCCTTTTATCCAGGCGTCCTATCCGCGAGACCTTGAAGTTCATCTCGATGTGCTGCTCCCAGGCCACGCTGATCCCCTCGATTGCCGCGGCCTGCTCAAGCACCCGCTCGCACGCAAAACGCGGCACGTAGGTCGGGTTCAGCATCTTGTTTGAGATGTAATCGCGCACCTCGGTTTCTGTGAACCCGTCGGGCAGGTGCCGCATTATCCGCTTCGCACCGGCCTCGGCCAGTATATTCGATACCGAGTAGCTCATCCCGATGTTGGCAGCCACCGTTCTATGATACGCTCCGCCTATATTCGAGAAGATGTCGGTGGTCGCGCCGCCCATGTCCACCATAAGGATGTTTGCCTTAAGCTTCTCGCCGTATAATCTTAAGATATTCTCGACCCCTGCTGGTGTAGGGATGATGTCCGCGGCCACCCAGTTCTTAAGCTCGGCGTAGCCAGGGGCGCGCTCCATCACGTTCTTCATGAACAGCTCGTGCACCTTGCGCTTGGCCGGCTCGGTAGCAAGCTCATTCATGTTCGGGCGGATGTTGTCGGTAACGTGCAGCTCGAACTTATCCTCAAGCACGCGTTTAACGAACCCTCGCGCGTTCACGTTGCCGCAGAAGACAAGCGGGATGCGTGCAGACTGGCGGAACTTAGGCTCAGGATCGGCCAGGGACAGGAGCTCGGCCAGACGAACCACGCCCGAGATCGCGCCGCCGTCAACTCCGCCGGCCATTAAAATTAAATCAGGGTGAAGCTCGCGGATCAGACGCATCTTGTCCACCGCCGGTATCTGATCGTCTATGGTGAAGGTTTGCAAAATCACCCCGCCGGCGCCGTAGGCGGTCATTTCCGCCGCACGGCCGGTCTCCACCGCTGATAACCCGAACACCAAAATCTGAAGCCCGCCGCCAGCCGAGCTTGTGGTCAGATATGGAACAGCTATCCTGCCGCCCGTAAGAATCCTGGCGCCGGTCTTTTGCTCAAGCTTCCGCACCGACTCGATGAGGCCAATCTTGACGTCTTCTGCAGGTTTCTCTACGGTGGTGGGAACCTCTAACTCACCGGCGAAGCGGTACTTATCGCCGTCGCGCGCAATCAGCAGCGCCTTGGTCGTGGTGCTGCCGATGTCGGTCACAAGGATAAGCTTAGCGTCTTGCAATCTCACAAACTACTCCATTTCACCAATTATGCGCCTGCCCAAGGGCGATGTCAAGCCCTGCCTTTGCCGCGCAAACCCGGTCAGGTTTACATCGAACTCGTCACAATTAAGCTGGTCAAAAGGTGGTCAAAAGTTGGACAAAAATGGGACAAAAATGGGACAAAAGTTGGACAAAATGGGCGATTTTGGGATATTTTTGGCAAAAACCGACGCTGACCTGACCCAAGGAAGATGTCAAGGGGATGCACGACACAAAGAGGGGGGTTGACAAGGAAGGATTTTACAGTATGATTATTTACTGGAGATAAAATTGTGGAGGAAGACATGAAATATGAATTAAAGGCAATACCGTTAAGCTCACTTGAAATACACCATGAAAATCCGCGCTTTCCAGTGGCTGAGAATCAGAGGGAAGCCATCATTATCATGATTGAGAAACAACAGAATAAACTTATTAACTTAGCACAAGACATCGCTAAAAATGGATTAAACCCATCGGAATTAATTATAGTAACACCAAGTATAAAGAATAAAGGAAGGTTTTGTGTACTCGAGGGGAATAGACGCATTACGGCATTGAAGTTGCTTAACAACATCAACTTGATTCCTGATAAGCACGAAAATCTTCGAAGGAGATTTAAGCAAATAGCCAATGATTTTGAAAAAGACCCCATTACTGAAGTAAATTGTATTGTCTATACTGATCGAGAAGAAGCAAATAAGTGGATAAAATTACGACATACTGGCGAAAACAAAGGCCGTGGTATCGTTCCATGGAGTGCCTATCAAGCCGCAAGGTTCGGACAAAGGTTTGAAGGTAAATCCTCATATGCATTGCAGGTGATAGATTATCTAAAGGATGATGACGGTTTTGATCCTACACTTAAAGAGAAGCTGGAAGATGATATTGCGTTTACTAGCTTAGATCGGTTGTTAGGAGACCCAGGGTTTCGAAATCACATAGGTTTGGATATGGTGAATAAACGAATCCAATCCAAGTATCCAGAAGATGAAATCCGAACACCACTTACAAAAGTCATTTCAGATATTTCTAAACCAGGTTTCAACGTTAAGGAAATATACCATAAGGAAAATCGAAAGGAGTATTACACGAAATTCGATAAAAAAAGTGAATTGCCAGATAAATCAAGGGAAATGCCCCCTTGGGATCTCGTCACAAAAGAAACACATAAAGAAACCAAACAAGAGGGTAAGAGGAGCTTACCCCCCTCAACAGCACGAACTACCTTAATCCCCAGGAGTTGCAAACTTCACATAGACCACAAACGAATCAATGACATATATCATGAATTGAGGAAATTGAAAGTGGGGACCTTTGTCAATTCAGCAGCAGTCACTTTTAGAGTGTTTTTTGAGTTAAGTGTTGATCACTACATCAAGAGAACTTCTCTGGTGGAGAAAAGTGAACTTGACAAACTTAAATTATACCAAAAAGTAAATATAGTGATAAGGCATTTTGAAGGAAAAGGGCTTCTTACAAAAAAACAGCTAAAGCCTATTAAGACTACTACCTCAGACCCTGACTCAATTTTTTCTATCAATACTTTTAATGCATATGTTCATAACCCAGATTTTCATCCAAGTGCTAGTGATCTAAAGGCTACATGGGATAATATCGAGCCCTTTATCCGTAAGATTTGGGAAACCGAATGAGTAGCTCTCGCTACTATTCACCTTTGCGTTACCCAGGTGGAAAAGGAAAAATAGCAAACTACATAAAACTCTTACTTGAATGTAATTACTTGCTTGATGGGTACTACGTTGAACCGTATGCAGGGGGTGCATCTGTTGCGATTGACCTTTTACTAAATGAGTACGTTACTGAAATACATATTAACGATATAGACCGAGCGGTTTTCTCTTTTTGGCACACAGTCCTGAATGATACTGAGCGATTATGTGAAAGAATAAGCAATGCCACGCTCAGTATTGATGAGTGGAAGAAACAACGGGATATTTATAGAAATGCTGAGGATCATTCAACGTTAGAAGTTGGATTCGCAACGTTTTATTTAAATAGAACAAATCGTTCCGGCATTTTGACGGCAGGCGTAATTGGCGGATTGGAGCAAGATGGCCAATGGAAAATTGGAGCTAGATTTAAAAAGGATAATCTCATAAAAAGAATAACGAATATTTCGGGGCATAAGGGCAGAATTCATCTATACAATGAAGACGCAATTGCATTAACAAAAAGATTGACAAGGGTTCTACCGGGAAAAACATTCTATTATCTTGACCCTCCCTATTATGGCAAAGGGAAAGAACTCTATGTAAATTATTACAGCCATCAAGATCATGTAGATATAGCGAATACGATCTTTAACCTCGAAGATAAATACTGGTTAATATCTTATGACAATGTAAATGTTATCAGGGAGATGTATTGTCAATTTCGACAGCAGCAATTTACTTTAAATTACAGTGCAACTGAGCCAAAGAAAGGATCTGAAGTATTAATATTTAGTGATTTATTGGATGTACCGGAAATAACAAACCCCACCGATAAATCAGAAATAATTCAATATAGCGAAGTGTCATAGGGTGTCCTACATGAAAGATATAATCAGTTTAACAGTTCCCTTTTGGGTTTGGTTTGCCCTGTTTGTACACTTCACCCCTTAATCTCATACCTATCCTTTTCAACCTCAACTAAAAAGCGTGAGGGTAGAGTGAAAAACGCCCCCCATGACTGCACTTACGAGGGGAAGGTTATATACAGCCACTCCTTTCTTCGCTGCGCGAAGAAAGACCGCAGGAAAGGCGATCCCCCCAACCCCCCTAACTTTAATCGCCACACGGACTTTAAGTGAAAGCGCCGGCTTCTGCAACTCAAGGATTTCTTTCTTCGAGACAACCTCATCAAGCTTGGGCAGATACGCCGAGGTGGTCTCCTTGGATATACGCAGCTTTACAGTATGTACTGGCTGAGGTCTTCGTCGGCGACGATGGAGTCGAGCTTGGCGCGAACGGCCTTGCCGGTGACCTTAATCGCCCGCTCGCCCGACTCAGGAAGGTTGAAAAGGTAATCCTCCAATAAGGTGGTCATCACCGTATGAAGCCTGCGCGCGCCTATGTTCTCAGAACGCTCGTTGACAAGCGCAGCGATCTCGGCAACCGCCGCTATTCCGTCCTTGGTGAACGAGAGCCTGACGTTTTCGGTCTCCACCAGCGCCTGGTACTGCTTTACGAGCGCCGTCTCCGGCTCGGTAAGGATGCGTTCGAAATCCTGTTTGGTCAACGAGTCAAGCTCCACCCTTATGGGCATGCGTCCCTGAAGCTCGGGGATCAGATCCGAGGGCTTGGTTTTGTGGAACGCGCCCGCGCCGATAAACAGGATATGATCGGTGCGAACCAGCCCGTACTTGGTTGATACGTTGCATCCTTCAATGATAGGCAGAAGGTCGCGCTGCACCCCTTCGCGCGATACGTCAGGGCCATGACCGCCGCCGGTTCCCTCGCCCACCGCGATTTTGTCTATCTCGTCTACGAACACGATCCCGGAGTTCTCTGCGCGTTCCTTTGCCAGCCGGGTTACCTCCTCCATATCTACAAGCTTGGCCGCCTCCTCCTGGGTCAGTATCCGCAGGGACTCCTTTACGGTTGCTTTGCGCGCCTTTTGCTTGCGCGGCAAAGCGTTTTGAAGCATGTCCTGAAGCTCGACGTTGACCTCGTCCATTCCGCTCATGCGGAAGAGGTCGAACAGCCCTGCCGGTTCACGTGAGGTGTGGATTTCCACCGTGCGTTCGTCCAGCTTGCCGGCGTCCAGCATTCTTTTGAGCTTTGCGCGGGTCTCGGCGCGGTTATCGGGTTCCCCTTCACTGGGCGGTGGCATGCCGGGTAAGAGAAGGTCAACCAGCCTCTCCCGTGCGTGCTCTTCCGCCTTTGCCTGAACCTTTAAGGTTTGCTCCTCCCTCGCCATCTTGACCGAGATCTCGACAAGCTCGCGGATCATGGACTCAACGTCCCGACCAACGTATCCTACCTCGGTGAACTTGGACGCCTCGACCTTGACGAACGGTGCCTGGGCCAGCTGTGCAAGTCTGCGGGCGATTTCGGTCTTTCCCACCCCGGTTGGGCCGATCATCATGATGTTGTTTGGATATATCTCGTTACGCAAGGGTCCGGAGACCCTTTGTCGGCGCCAGCGGTTTCGTAAAGCTATGGCCACCGCGCGCTTGGCCGCGTCCTGTCCGATGATGTAGCGGTCAAGCTCTCTGACTATCTGCGACGGCGTGAACATACCGTTCTGTATCAACACTCCCAACGGAGCCGATATACGTTCTAAAGCTTCAGCCATGCTTCTATGATAGGTAAGATAGGCCTACTGTCAAGTTCGATAACGCGATAGCTGGTATGATACTTATAAAGGACGCACCCTCTCCCAGATTGTATGGGCGACGGTATGCCGTGCCCTTTATGGAGTGCAATGACCGTGTCATTGCAGAATTATGGAGCAACAACAACGCAATAACGCGGTTGTTGCACTTCAAATGAGTTGTAGTGGCCGCCTTTCAGGTCGGCCCTTTAATCTTGATCTTGGGGATTTTCTTCAGACTTAGAATCAATCCCGTATGTAATTGCTACTCGCTTTGAACGAGAGAAGTAGAGGTACCACAGTACTAGAATAGCGTTTCGGAAAATTAAAGGGAGGATGAAAACAAGTGGGTTCACCTCAAACTCAGAGATGGAGATAATAGTACTTATAATGTTTACAACAAACGTTATGCCTATCCATATTTTTGCGTGAGTTGGTGCAGAATTTCTTTTTTTGGCGAGAAAAATAAGGGTGATAACTCCGTATACAGCAACCCCTAAGTAGAAAACCGATATAATAGGCTGAAATGAAAGGGCGGCACCGATAGCAATAAGCGAGTTAAATCCAAGCAGAATTATGAATAGAAGTAACCATCCTCCGATGTTTTTTTTCTCCTCTTCCACTTTTTCTTTGGCGGTGGCTTGGGCTGCGGCAATTTCCTCTTCTGGAAGATTCCTCTTTCTTAATTCCTCCACCATCAAATCAATAGCTTCAGGTTGATAGTCGTTGTTCTCAAATTTAACGGCGCGAACAATATCCTCAATATCCCAAGAGCTATAGAGCTTGCGTAATTCTTCAACTCTATCTTTTTCCATCGGTTGAGTGTACCATGTTTCTCGGATATGTCAAGTCTAAGTTAACTCCATTTCTTAACTTACATGAGATTGCTTGGGAACGGTTGTTCCCTCGCAATGACACCCTCACCTCTAACTCCTTCCAGACGGTGGCACTTACGTCTCCCAAAGAGAGGGGAGAACCCGCCGATAAATCGTTTCCCTCTCCCTCTGGTAGAGGGATCAAGGGTGAGGGAACTCCCCCTGCCTGGTGGAGGGGGATAAAGGGGGAGGGGAAACTAGTTTCACCCCCACCCTACCCTCCCCCATCAAGGGGGAGGAGAATTAAGGAAGTCTCCAAACGGACGGAGCGGATCGAGAAGAAGTTCAAACAAACCGAGCTGGACATGTAGTGTGAACCTTTAGGTTCGCCATTTAAAAGCGAGTCTGAAGACTCGCACTACATGATACGGGGCGTAATGACCATATCATTGCGAGGGTGTCGAAGACACCCGAAGCAATCTCTTATGGGATTGCTTCGTCACTTCGTTCCTCGCAATGACATTTTGTTCGGGGTCCCCGCAAGGATACGTAACAGCCTTGTGGGGTATTTAACCTGTAGGGGCACGGCAGGGCCTACCCCTTGAGATGTTGTACATCTCATAGGGTATGCCGTGCCCCTACCTAAATTCTTCGGGTAGAAATCAGTGGTTGCCGGCGAAGCGCTCGCGTAAGGCATTCTCGACCGCGGGCGGCACAAGCTCGGACACGTCGCCGCCGAGACGGGCGATTTCCTTTGCAAGTGATGAGGAAACAAAGATGTAGCGCTCGGCAGGCATGAGAAAGATGGTCTCTATCTCGGGAGCAAGGTTGCGGTTGGTCAATGCCATCTGCAGCTCGTAGTCGAAGTCGGATACGGCGCGCAATCCTCGGATAAGGAACGTCGCTTTCTTCGATTTGGCGAACTCGGTAAGAAGGCCTGAGAACGCCTCCGCCTCCACGCGAGGCTCGTTCTTTAAGACTTCCCGTATCAGCTCGGCGCGTTCTTGGGCCGAAAGGAGCGGGTCCTTCTCCCTGCGATCGGCCACGGCCACCACGAGCCTGTCGCACAAGGAGAGTGCGCGCTTGATTACGTCAAGATGCCCGTAGGTTATGGGATCAAACGTACCCGGATAGACGGCAATCCTCATCAAACACTCCTTTCTTTCTTGCCGATAAAGCTCAACCTGGTATCCCCGTACTCCCTCGAATCCTTTATCTTCAATGATCCAGGCGGCACTATCTCCTCGTCCGAGGCGTGTTCGAGAACGATCAGGGCATCGGTGGTCACCCCGGGGTTGACGGCAAGGAGCGCGAGTGTCTCTTTGGCCATGCCGTAATAGTAGGGCGGGTCGCAGAAGATATGGGTTGCGAAGAACTTCGATTGTTTGAGATAGACGCGAACGTCCTGGCGAATCACTATGGTGCGGTCAGATACCTTAAGGGCTCGGATATTCGCCTCAAGATGCCTGCACGCCTGGGGGTTCTGCTCGACGAACACAGCCTGACGCGCTCCTCTGGAGAGTGCCTCAAGCCCCAGTGCACCGGCTGCCGCAAAGAGATCAAGCACCCGTGCGTCAACTATATCCTCGCCAAGTATAGAGAACAGCGCCTCCTTTACCTTGTCCATGGTGGGTCTGAACCTTGCGCCCTCCGGATAGCGAAGCAGGTGTCCCTTGAACTCGCCTGAGGCGATCCTTGGCATGGCTACTCCTCGAGCGTGAGTTGTTCGAGAACCACTCCCGCCTCGATGAGCATCCGGTTCCCAAGCTTGTCGGCGTAGCCCTCGAGGTAGATGATCCTTTCAATACCCGCGTTTATCAAAAGCTTGGCGCATGTGACGCAGGGCTGAGTGGTGCAGTAGAGCACACCGCCTTCGAGCGATATCCCGAATCGCGCGGCCTGAACCAACGCGTTCTGCTCGGCATGTATCCCCCTGCATATCTCTACCCGTTCGCCTGAGGGTATGCCCAGCTCCTCCCTCAGACACCCTATCTCGGTGCAGTGGGGTAGTCCTTTGGGCGCACCGTTGTAGCCTGTGGTAAGTATGTGTTTGTCCCGGACGATCACCGCACCTACCTTGCGGCGGATGCACGTTGACCGCTGGGCCACAAGCCGGGCTATCCTCATGAAGTAGTGGTCCCAGGGGATTCTTTCAGGTGCTTTGTTCATCTCGTATCGCCTTCTGCGGTGATCCTGGCTTTCGATGATGTTATATCTGCTCCTCGTCTTCGGGAACGATCGCGACCTCGGCCACCTCGTCGTCTTCATGCGGGGAGATGAGACGGACCCCGAGTGAGGCACGTTTCTGGTGCTTCACCTGCTTGGCGGCTATTCGGATGCCGGTTCCGTGTTTGGTTACGATGATTGCGTGTCCGGCTTCACCGATGACCTTTACGCCGACAAGCGGTCCTGACTTCTCGTTCACCGCGATGGCGCGAACACCCTTGCCGCCTCTGTGGATATGTCGGATTTCTTCAAACTTCATGCGCTTGCCGTAGCCCTGCTGGGTGACGAACAGAAGCGAGACATCATCGCACACCAGCACCGCGGCCACCAGCCTGTCCTTCCGGGCCAGCTTAATTCCTCGCACCCCTGCGGCGGCTCGGCCCATGGGCCGCACCTCATCAGTGGAGAATCTGATACCCTGACCACGGGCCGAGAACAGACAGATGTCGGTTGAATCCTCTACAAGAAGCACATCCTGCAGTCTATCCCCCTCCTTCAGGGTTATGGCGATTACACCTGAACGGCGGGTGTTTTCCAAAAGCTTAAGCGGGGTGCGCTTGATAACGCCCCGCTCTGTAACGAAAACCACGTGGGCGTTCTCGGCAAACTCGGCAACCCGCAGAAGCCGGGTGATGCGCTCGCCCTCGTCAAGATTGAACAGCTGGAACACCGGGCGGCCCTTGGCGGAAAGCGAGCCCTCAGGTACCTCGTAAGCCTTCAAGAGATATGCCTTGCCCAGGTTGGAGAAGAATAGCATCGAGTCGTGGGTGGAGGCGGTGAGAAGGGTGGAGACCATGTCCTGTTTGCCCAGGTCTATGGTTCCTCTGCCGGTTCCGCCCCTGCCCTGTTTGCGGTACCCGGATACCGGGGTGCGCTTGATGTAGCCCTTCAGGGTAAGCGTGATGGTAACGTCCTCCTCCGCGATCATGTCCTCCAGGGTAATCTCCTCAGGCTTCTCGTCGCGGATCTCGGTGCGGCGCGCGTCGCCGAAGCGCTTCTTGAGCTCTTTAAACTCCTCGGTGATCACCGCCATCACCCCTGCACGTGAGGCAAGGATCGAACGTAACCGCTCGATCTCTGCGATCAGGTTGCGGTACTCGGCCTCGATCTTTTCACGCTCAAGACCGGTAAGCCGCGCCAGCCGCATGTCGAGTATCGCCTGCGACTGAACGTCTGAGAGCTTAAACCTAACCATGAGCTTTTCCTTGGCTGAAGGGGTATCTTTAGACTTCTTTATGATCTGTACTATCTCGTCTATGTTGTCCAGCGCTATCTTTAACCCTTCAAGTATGTGTGCGCGCTCGGAGGCCTTGCGCAGCTCGAATTCTGTGCGTTTGCGCACGCATTCATAGCGAAACTCCAGAAACTTTTCCAGTATCTTCTTTAGAGGATATATCCTGGGGGTCATCTTGTCGATGGTGAGGAGTATAATCGAGTAGGTAGACTGCAGCGGTGTGTGCTGGTAGAGCCGGTTCAGAACCACCTCGCGGTTTGCCCCGCGCTTGAGTTCGATAACGATGCGGATTCCCTCGCGGCCCGATTCGTCACGCAGGTCTGAGATGTCAGCTAATTTCTTGGAGCGGGCGAGGTTGATTATGCGTTCGACGAGCTGTGACTTGTTCAGCTGATAAGGTATCTCGGTTATGACGATAGCCTGGCGCCCCGGTCTTGGCTCCTCGAAACGCGCCCTTCCCCGCACGATTACCCTGCCCCGGCCGGTCCTGTAGGCCTCCTTGATGCCATCGCGACCCAGGATCAACCCCGCGGTCGGGAAGTCAGGTCCCTGGATGATCTCGGTCAACGCCTCATCGGCAATCTCAGGATCGCGGATCATGGCTGTAAGGGCGTCGGTGATCTCTGAGAAGTTATGAGGCGGAATCGAGGTGGCCATGCCCACCGCGATGCCGGAAGCTCCGTTTACAAGAAGGTTGGGGAAAGCGGCTGGCAGCACCTCGGGCTCTTTACGCGAGCCGTCGAAGTTGGGCACGAAATCAACGGTTTCCTTATCAAGATCCTCCAGGAGCGACAGGGTCAGCCTCTCGAGCTTGGCCTCGGTGTAGCGGTATGCGGCGGGCGGGTCGCCGTCTATTGACCCGAAGTTGCCCTGGCCGTCCACCAGCAGATAACGCAGGCTGAAATCCTGTGCCATGCGCGCCAATGCGTCGTAGACCGCCTGGTCGCCGTGCGGATGATACTTTCCCAAAACCTCGCCCACCACCGCCGCGCACTTGCGGTACGCCTTAGCGGGTTCAAGGCCCAGCTCCTTCATCGCATATAGGATGCGGCGCTGAACCGGCTTTAAGCCGTCCCTTATGTCGGGCAGGGCGCGGCTCACGATGACGCTCATCGCATAGTCGAGGAATGACTGACGTACCTCGTCCTCTATGTATACGGGCTGCATTCGACCGTCGTTGATTCGGCTATCGTCCATAACTGTATTCTACACGCGGCGAGACGGAAGTCAAACCCTTGCAGTCCAATTAAGTTTAACTTTTGCGTCTCTTAGGAGATCAAGGCAGGACAATCTACGCGATTCTCTTAATTATCAGCGACGGCGTGCTTACCGGTTCCTCTCCGATCTCAAAGCAACCCTTCAATTCCTCCGCGACCCTAAGGCCTTTAGATTCGTCGCTTGCGTGAACGGTCGCCAGCACCTCGCCTTTTTGCACCTCATCACCGATCTTCTTGTAAATCTCAAACCCCACCGCAGGATCTATTAAATCTTCCTTGCGTCTGCGGCCAGCGCCCAGTTCCACTGCAAGCATCCCTATCTGATAGGTGTTTATCGATTGCACGATTCCGGAACGCTCGGAGCTTGCCTTGATCTTCCCGCCAGCCTGAGGTAGAAGGCTGGGGTCCTCAACTATCCTCGGATCCCCTCCCTGTATCCTTACCATCTGACTGAACTTATCCAGGGCCCTGCCTCGCTCCAAAGCATCTTCCGCTCTTTTTCTCGCCTCGACACGATCCTTGCGTCCAGCGAGCACAAGCATCTCGGCAGCGAGTTCAAGCACTATCTTTCTCAGATCAGCCGGCCCTTGGCCTTTAAGACATGCGATTGCCTCTGCGACCTCCAGGGCGTTGCCAACCGTCTTCCCCAGCGGCTGATTCATGTCGGTCAAGACGGCGGTCGTCTTTACACCAAATCTGCGAGTAACAGCTATAATTGTCCTTGCCAGCTCCCCGGCCTCCTTCACCGATTTCATGAACGCGCCTGAGCCTGCCTTTACGTCCAGGACCAGACCTTGGGCACCCTCGGCTATCTTCTTTGCCGAGATTGACGCGGCGATCAGGGGTATCGAGGACACCGTGGCGGTCACGTCTCTCAAGGCATATATCCTTCCGTCCGCCGGGCACGAATCAGCACTCTGGCCCATCATGGCCACCCCGATCTCAGATAGAAACCGCTTGAACTCATCAACCGTAAGATCGGTTCTGAATCCGGGGATGGAGGCCAGCTTGTCCAACGTCCCTCCGGTGTGGCCTAACCCTCTGCCTGAAACCATCGGAACCGCAACCCCGCATGATGCGACCAAGGGAGCCAAAATCAAGGACACCTTATCCCCGACCCCGCCGGTGGAGTGCTTGTCAACCTTGAAACCGGGGATCGAACTGAGATCAAACCGCTCACCCGATTCTACGAGCGCCTCGGTGTAGGCGAAGAGCTCGGCATCCGATAACCCGTTGAACGAAACCGCCATAAGCCAGGCGGACATCTGGTAGTCGGCCACGTTTCCATCCGGATAACCTTGAATGAACTCCTTTATATCCTTGGGATCGTTTATCCCTCCCTTTTTCTTGCGGCGGATGAACTCGCAGGCAGAGATTGACATGGGTAAGGATAATCAATGGGTAGATAGAGTCAAGTTTTTGAGGGGCAAGGGGCTTAAGCTCCTTGCTTTTTTCTAGTAGATCACCTCGATGGGTTCGGGTTCGAGCTCGACGTTTAGCTCGAATATCGAGTCGCGCCCCTTTGCTTTGAAGTTCACCTTGATCCACTCAAAGTCCCCGGCGGCAAAGTAGATGTAGTGCCTGCGCGCCGAGACGTTCTGCAACAAATAGCGGCCAGTGCTGTCCGTGGTGACTATCTGTTTATTCGGGTGTATGCCGTCAAGTGGTTCGATATCGGGCGTTGCAGGGAAGTCTATCGCGAGCGTGTCAAGGGTCGGATCGTAAACCCACGCTCCGACGATGGGCCTGCCGGTCTCACTGTGGGTTAGCGCCCCAGTAACCGTAACCCTGCGCCCGCATCCGCCCAGCACGCTTGCAAGAACTATAAGAATCGGCAGCAGTTTTCTCACTTCATCCTAAAGATAACGCTTTATTGGCGTATGTCAAGTGGTGGGTGTTACGGGGTGTTACGGGTGTTATATCCTTAGATGTTCTGGAGCATTAGCTCCAAGTAATAATGAGAATACCCTATGAAGTATAAAATACTTCAAGGGGCAGGCTCTACCCCGAAGGGGTACGGGTGTTACGGGCGTTACGGGTGTTACGGGTGGGGTGTTACGGGCGGGGTGTTACGGGGGAATTTGCGGAGTCCCATGGTTTTGAAAACCCTGTCTGCAACATCGGGCCGATCGGTGATGACGCCGTCTGCGCCCATTTCAAGCAAACGTTTAATGGCTTCCGCGTCGTTGACGGTCCAGACGTGCACCTGGATACCTTTACGGTGGCAGCGTTTAACGAAGCCAGGCGTAACCACGTGTATTGAGCCTGAGTATTCGGGCACCTGTACCGCGTCCATCGGGGTCCTGGCCAGGAATCCAAGCCCCATCTTACCCCAGAGAACGAACCTGCGGACTTCGTCCGGCGTGGCGGCGGTGGCCACAGATGGATCAAATTCCCTGAAGCATTCCAAAACCTCGGCATACACCGAGGCCACAACCACCTGATTCTGCATGTTTTTTTCACGGATAATCCCTACAAGGCGGGCCGCCGCGTATGTAAGCGAGTCCTTGATCTCTATGTTGAAGTTGTCGTCCGGGAAAGAGTCAAAGACCTGGCTAATGGTCGGTATCCGAACCCCTTTCCCGCGCCAGGGGTATGTTTTGCCCGAATCCGGGGTGAACCAGAACCCTGCATCCAGGGAACGGATCCGGGTAAATGTCATCTCTCTGAGCAAACCTGAGCCGTTGGTTGTGCGGTCAACCGCCTCGTCGTGGATAACCACCAGGCTGTCGTCTGCTGTAAGGCGCACGTCGAGTTCCCACACGTCGGGCCGGTAGCGAATCCTTGACTCGGCCCATCCCTCAATGGTGTTCTCTGGCACAACAAGCGCTCCTGCCCGGTGAGCAAGTATCAAGGGCGGTTCTGTCCGATCAAGGAAGGCGAAGGCCGGGACCGCACTCATGGCGAGAACCACGAGGATCCTTGCCCGGAGGCCTGGTTTCAAAATCTTCTCCTCGTGAAGGGGTTTGCCTGATGCGTTGATCGGAGACAGGCAGGATGAATCAGTCTTTTTCATCGGGCAGAGTGGCTTCACGAGTTCTCTCTGCCAGGGCGTGGGCGAGTTGATCGAGGGAGTCCATGAAGATGGCAAGATTTCGAGACGGTATGGTTTCCATTATTCGTCGCCATTCCTTACGCTGGATGTTGAGCATCCTCTGGACGGTTCTGCGTCCTTTCGGGGTCAAGGTCACGAATACGACTCGTCGATCATCGTCGGAGCGCATACGTTCAATGAACCTTGAACGTACCATGCGATCGACAAGCCCGGTAACGTTGGCCTTTGAGACACCCAGGAGCAACGCCAGTTCATTCATCCGCAGAGCATCTTTCTCAAGAAGCGTCTGCAGGATAAGGTACTGGGAGAACGAAAGTTCGCTGCCGAAAGGCCCGGCCGAGCCTACGAGCTGCAACCCTCGCACAAGGATAGCCCCCAATTCTTCAAGACGTTTGATCTGTTCGTCAATCGTGCGCACCATCACCTTATACTATCTCTATTATAGGATTTGTCAAGGGAGTTAACCTGGTTCTTTTTGTTGCAGGGTAGAAAATTGCAGGTAAAAAGTGGCCGACTTCGTCGGCCACTTCCTTTTATTCTTCTCCGATCTTTTCTCCGTCAGGAGAAAAGGAGGATTTGCCTACATCTCCTCCGGCGTCTCGATCCCCAGAAGAGCAAGCCCTCGACGCAGAACCCGGCCAGTGGCCTCGACAAGCTCCAGCCTTGCCAGGCGGGCTCTATCGGTCTGGGCCCCGAGCACCGGGATCTGGGTGTAGAACCGACTCAAGAGGACCGCCAGGTCGTAGAGGTATGAGGCCAAAACGTGCGGGGCGTAGCGCTCGGCAGCCTCAGCTATCGCCTGGGGGAAGCGGCCCAGATGCATCAAAAGTTTAACACTTTCCGGCTCCTTTAACTCTTCGGCAAGCGATGGGATATCTTGCTCATTCAGCGTATCTAACCGTTCTCTATCCTCGGACTTTGCCTTTTCGAGAATCTTTGCGCAGCGCACCGCCGCGTACTGCAGATAAGGAGCACTGTTGCCGTCAAAGCTAAGCATCTTCGACCACTCGAAGGTGATGTCCTTTATGCGATCCTGCGACAGATCGGCGTATATCACCGCACCTATCCCAACCTTTCGTGCAACCTCACTCCTTCGGGCGTCAGGCATATCCGGGTTCTTTTCTTTTATTATCTGGGCTGCCCTGCGTTCGGCCTCGTCCAGGAGTTCGTCAAGATAAACGATGCGGCCCTCTCGTGTGGAGATCTTACCCGTGGGCAGAGAGACCATACCGAAGCGGACGTGTTCAAGTATCCCTGGTTGATTTATCTTCGCATGTTTGAAGAATCCCTTTTTCCGCATCTCCTCCAGGGCATTCCAGAGCTGGGTGAAGTAAAGGGTTTGTTCTGAAGCTACAGCATATAACAACCTATGAACAGGCTGGAACCTTTCGATTCTTTCCACGGCGGAAGCCAGATCGCGTGTCGGGTAGAGGGTGGTTCCGTCAGACTTACGGATTACAAGTGGAGGTTGGGCTGGCGGAGGCTCAGGAGATTCGGCTGGCCATAAAGGTTTGAATCGGATTATTATTGCTCCTTCGGATTCTTCAGCTATTCCTTTGACCAATAGCTCATCCACTAACTCATCAGCTTTGCCTTCGAATTCGCTCTCAAACCAGTTGTGGTCAAATTTAACCCCCAGTCGGGCTACCGTCTTTTCGAAGGCGGCAAGGCTCGACTCCCTGAAGCGCTGCCAGAGCGCTCGCTCCTTTTTTCCTCCCTGCTGTAATCTCTTGAATGCGGCCCGACCTTCATCCTCCAGATCCGGGTTTTCCTTGGCCTCCTTGTGGAAACGCACGTAAAGTTCCAATAGATGCTGGATTGGCTCATCTTCCAACTTCTTCTCGTTACCCCACTGCTCAAACGCATATAAGAGCTTGCCGAACTGGGTGCCCCAGTCGCCAAGGAAGTTTATGCCCACCACTTTATATCCCCTTGCTCGCAGTATATTTATAAGCGCCTGGCCGATGATGGTTGATCTTAAGTGCCCGACAGACAAAGGCTTGGCGATGTTGGGCGAGCAGTAGTCCACCACCATGGTTTTATTGATTTCAGGGTAGCTGCCGTATTCCTCGCCGTAATCTTTAAGGTCCTTGAGGATTCGGGCAAGTAAGGCCTTTTCTTTCGCAAAGACGTTCAGGTAGCCGCGTGCAGGCTCGAATCTTTCGATTAGTGAGTCCGCTTGCAATCCCTGGTTCCATTTAGCCGATAACCCATCTGCCAACTTTATAGGATTAGTATTTTTCTCTTTCGCGTACTGGAAGCATGGCACGGCGTAGATCGCTTCCGACCCCTTGGGCGGTCGGCGTACCTCAGGATTGGGCTGCCCGAACTCCGTTGCCGCAAGACTCTCAACATCGGCATAAATTCTATCCAATACGTAGTTCAATCTCTCTCCTCTTTGGAGGAAGTGTAACCTTGCGGGATGCTTGTGTCAAGCAGGAGAGGGGACTTGACATTTCTGCAAATAAAATTAATATAAATCGCTGCAGCAGTCCGAGCAAAGGAGGAGGACTAATGGCTTCACTTGCTATCGTATCTTTTGACCTTAAAAACCCTTTGCCCGATCATTACCGGAAGATGACCCAGGCATTGGGCAAGTATGAATTCTGCCCGTTTCTAAAGTCTGATGCCGGTAGAGTCACCGGTTTGCCGAGCACCACCTATGCCCGTGAATCAAATGATGTTCCGGATCGTGACTGGGTGGAGAAGGTCTTGTTGTGGGCCGCTCCGCAGGCCGGAGCGAGGTTGGGCAGGTATTTTATACTGGTTTGTCCCGGTTCTTGGGCGTGGAAGACCGGGTGATAAAGCAGGGGGTTTCTCGCCTTTAGCGTGCACGGAATGTTGCGAGATGCATATGTCTAACTATGTGGAGGTCTGTAGAGGCCGGTTTAAAAACCTGCCCCTACGAGGCTGATACTCGCCAGGGGCACGCTGAGGCTTACGCTACAATCTCCTTAACTGATCCAGCAGCGTTTCAAACGGGCCGGTGCCGCGAAGGGTGCGGTCGGCGGCAAGGATGAACCAGGAATCCTTACGATAGCTTACCTTGCTTACCTTCTTCTTTCTCGCTAACGCCCTAACCCGGGCGATATCCAGTATCTTCATTGCAGCTTCAGGCATCTTACCGAAGCGGTCGGTTAACTCCTCGTGCAACGCGTCGATCTCTCTCTCCTCCTCCACCGATAATAGTCGTTTATACAGCGACACCCGCTCCGCCGGGTCTGAAATGTAGGTCTCAGGCAGGTACGCCCCGTGATCAATCTCCAGCACAGGTTCGGTAAGCCATTCCTCCCCTTTCAATCTCGCCACCGCCTCGGCCAGGAGCTTTGTGTACAGGGTGAATCCTATAGCGTTCACGTGGCCGTGCTGCTGGGTTCCCAAAAGATTGCCCACCCCGCGCATCTCCATGTCCCTTACAGCCAGCCTGTATCCTGCCCCCAGCTCTGCGTAAGCCCGGATCGCTGCCAGCCGCTTCTTTGCATCGTCGGTGGTCCTTCGCGGAACGATAAAAAGGGCATATCCCTGGCGCTGGCTTCTGCCCACCCTTCCGCGAAGCTGATGCAGATCGGCAAGCCCGAAGAGATCGGCTCTGTCAACGATTATCGTGTTGAGGTCCGGTATGTCTATCCCTGCCTCAAGGATGGCGGTGGAGATCAATACGTCTACCTTGTGTTCCAGGAATCTATCGTAGATCGCTGCCAGATCGCGCTCCGGCATCTGACCGTGTGCCACCTGCATCCTTAAACCCGGCAGAAGCCTTTCCAGCCTGCGTCTTAACGACTCTATGGTCTCGATCCTGTTGTGTATGAAAAGCACCAGCCCTCCTCTTGAGCGCTCGCGCAGCACCCATTCCCTTACCATATCGTCCGACCAGTTAGATACCTCGGTCACCACGTCCTTTCGGCCAACGGGCGGGGTCTCGATCCTCGATACGTCCCTTATGCCCACCAGGCTCATGTACAGCGTTCGCGGGATCGGCGTAGCGGTCAGCGTCAGGGTGTCTATCTCGGCTTTCTTTCTTCTGATCTTCTCCTTCTGGCGAACCCCGAATCGGTGCTCGTCGTCAATGATTAAAAGCCCCAGGTCGTTGTAGGAGACCGAATCCGCCAGAAGCGCGTGGGTGCCGATCAAGACGTCCACCTTGCCTTCGGCCAGGTCTGCGAGCGTCTTGCGGCGTTCGGCTTGAGGAACGAAGCGGGAGAGCATCTGGACCCTTATGGGGAGGTTCTTTAACCGCTGGGTGAACGTCCGATAGTGCTGAAGCGCAAGGATGGTGGTCGGAGCCATCATTGCCACCTGCTTTGAATCCAGAGCGGCCTTAACGGCCGCCCTCAGCGCCACCTCGGTCTTGCCGTAGCCCACCTCGCCGCACACCAGCCTGTCCATTGGCTTTGGCGTCTCCATGTCCGCGATGATCCCCTCGATCGCCTTGCGCTGATCCGGGGTCTCCTCGTATGGAAAAGTCAATTCGATCCACTCCATCTCGTCCGGATGCCGGCTGAACGCGTAACCCTTAACCACCGACCGCCTGGCATAAAGGGCTAAAAGCTCCTGCGCGTAATCGTATGCGGCCTTACGGGCGTGCCTGCGGGCAAGCTTCCAGCGCTCGGAGCCAAGCCTTGATACCCGGGGCGCGTGCCCCTCGGCACCGATGTAGCGGTCCAGCATCCCGAGGTTCTCCACAGGCAGATAAAGAACGTCCGTGCCTGAATAAGCTATCTTTAAGAACTCCTTTTCCTGCCCGCCGATCTGGAGCCTTTCCAACCCCTGGTATATCCCGATGCCGTAGTCTATGTGAACCACGTAGTCGCCTGGATGGAGTTCGTAGAGCGCGTCACGCGGTATGCCCTTGAAATACCTCGGTATCCTTCGCTTGTGCCGGACCCCGAAAAGCTCACTCTCGGTAAACACCGCATAGCCCTCCGCTCTCGCCACCCAGCCGCCTGAAAGGTGAGCGTCCACCAACTTGAAACGCTCAAGGTGATGCGAGAGGTAGGATTCCCCGTGCTCCGGGTCTACCGCAAAAAGAAGCTCAAGACCCTGGACTGAGAGCTCTGCAAGTTCCTCGAAATGCCCCAGAACCTTTCCGGCAGGCGCGAATCCGAAGTCGAACTCTCCGGCCTTGTCGGTAAGAAGCAATCGGGGTGAGGCCTCAGGCAGACAGGAGATTGTCAAGCTATCCTTTAGATACTCACGGAGCGTTGGACCCTGGTTATCGGGGGGCTTGTTGGATACGATCTCTACCGAGGAAAGTTTCTCATGCGAACGCTGGGTAAGTGGGTCGAAGCGTCGCAAGGAAACTACCCTGTCGCCCTCGAACTCTATGCGTACCGGTTCGGACCACAAGGGGGAGAATACGTCCAGAATCCCTCCTCTTTGCGCAAACTCTGCCGGCTCGGTCACCAGGCTCTCCCGCTCGAACCCGTTGTCGGCAAGCCATCCCAGAGCCGCCTCGAGCTCCACCTCGCCCGAAGGCTCGAAATAAAGCGAGGCGCGGTCATCTTCCCAACCCATGCTTTGCTCGGACAGCTCCGCAGGGCATAGGATCAGTCTCGGCGCGCCGGAAGGAAGACGTAACAGGTTGAGGCTCTCGATCCTGCGAATCGCCACTATTCCTGCACGATCAATCCCATCCAGATCGAGGAGCAGGCGTTGAACATCGTCTTCATTCTTCGCCAGGTAGAGTATCTGGCTCCCGCTCTCCCGAAGTGCTCCAAGAAAGAAGGCACGCAGTCCTCCGGGCAGTCCTGAAACCGAGCGAGGCAGCTCGGATAAATCAAAGAAGCGAATCAACGCATCGGATTCAAGAAAGCGCTCATAGAGGTCTTTTTTATCAAGGTGTTCACCCATGAAGGGTTGATTGTAGGGATTATGGCTGGAATGTCAAAGGCACGACGTTCCTCAAAAATAATCTATTCGAAGGGTATCGGTTTAGTCAGATATTTACCCCACAAGCTCACTTCGTGGTCTTGCGTGGACCCCGAATGCGGCTAACGGAACGAAGTTCCGTCGAACGCTCTGCGAACCTTTGTCCGAAGGACAAAGGGAGCATGAATAACCCTAATCTCAATTCAGAAAGATCTATTGGAAAGACGGGGTTGACAGAGGTTCTCAGGCGAGTAGGATGAGGAAACGAAGGAGGTCTTAATGAATATAAAAAGGATTCTGCCCATCCTTCTAATCATCCTGACCTTGACGGGCTGTGGACTTGTCGAGCAACTACAAAAGGGTGTGGCCCGCAAGGCTTCACGCATCACCTCGGTTGTGGCTACAGACACGGTATCCAAAGAGTTCGCGATAGTGGATATCGAATACGTGTTTACCGGGACCGGGATAAGCGCCGACAAGGTGGTATTCAGCAGGGAGGGTTCGGACCGCCAGGACACATTGAATATCGTTCTGGCAGGAACCATCTACACCGACGTAGATACGCTCTCTCCTAACACGACTTACACCTATAAGATGTGGGTAATCGATAACGATAAGATGAAGGAATACGACGAAGTGGAGGTAACTACCCTGCCCGACATAGAGGTGAGTTCTCCAGACCTTGCCGTATCCGGCGATCTTACCGTGACCTGGAAGAAGATCTCAACGGAAGATAAGGACTATCTGAAGTACAAGATCGAGCTCTTCCAGGTCGAGGCGGATGATCTGACCGATATAGACGCTCTGATCGCTCTCACAAATCCCGTTGACGAAGAGGAAGTTGAGCTTGCTGAATCGGACACCGAAGGAAAGTACACGTTCAGCGCGGCAAACTATGAGCTTCCCGGAGGCTACGTGGTTAAGGTATCCACCACCAGCTTCTTTGGTTCGTTGGTTGATAAATCCTCAACCATCAAGGCTTTTGCCTGGAGCGAGTAGTTTCCGACAATCAGTGTACAAGGCCGGTGGCATTCTCACCGGCCTTGTTTCTCAGTTTATCCGGATCGAACCGGCTTGGGTTTCTTTTTGCGATTAGCAATCAACGACAGCACCACCGCCAGTCCTACCAGTCCCAGAGCCGCAATCGTAATCCATACCCCTGCGGTTACATACGGCGAGCGGAAGCGGAAGACCACCTGGTGGTTGCCGGGTTCAAGCACTACCGCACGCAGGGTGTAGTCCGCACGGTAGACCTTGCGCTCGGAGCCGTCAACCCATGCCCTGTAGTAAGGATACCAGTTCTCCGATAGCACAAGCACTGCCGGGCGCTTGATGTCTGCGGCGATCTCGATTACGTTCGGCTCGTAACGGGCAATCCGAACGCTTCCCGGAGACAAGGTGTCTGCGGATGGCTGCCAGCCTTCAGGTTGCTCCTCCAGTATCACGGTTTTAAGCGGATCGAAGGTTAATCTTTTCATCCGTTCCAGAACTGCTGCGTCGTTTGCAATGACCTCGATCTCTGTGCAGAGCCATGCTCTGTAATGCGGCGCGGTGTTGCGGTAGATCACGTAGCGCTGACCGGCGAATACCGGCCTGAACGAGCTCGTGGTCGTATCAAGCCAGGGTGCAAGGTCGGAATAGATCGCGTAAAGGGTTTGCTGATCCTGAGGAGAGAGTCTCGGGATATCCTCAGGGCCGGGCAGCCTTAATCCTATCAGATATTTTACGTCCATGGCGGTAAGGAACGCAGGATACCTCAAGTTTTGCGCGTCGCGGAACATGATGGTTCCGGGCGAACCGATGAACTCCTGGTAGCGCCCCAGCTGGTTGCCGTGGTATCCGCCAAGCGACTGAATGCCGTGCAGCATCAGGTAAGAATCCCTGCGGTAAAGGTCCTGGCCGCGGAACTGCAGCGGGAAGACCCGGTATACCCCAGGGTCTCTCTTGAGAAAACTCACCACCTCGTCAGGTGCGTAGAGCTGTTGGGCTGAGACGGGGTTGCCTGCCTGATCCCTTACGATCTTTACGAAGTGTCTGTCCACCAGCCAGAGATCGAGGAATAGAACCGCACCCAGTCCGAATGTCCACAGCCATTTGAGTTTTGGCAGGCGGCGCCACAGGAAGATCATCAACCATCCTGCTGCCAGAAACAGAAACGCAAGCCAGAAGCCGCCCGAGGCGTTGGTGATGTTGGCGCGCAATCGTGAGAATCTGCCGATCAGTTCGCCCTTGGCCAGAGCTTCCGCGAAGTTGCCGAAGCCTTGAGGTGCTGCGGTGGACCACAACGCGAGTATGAACACGAGTCCTGCAAGCACCGCGAATACGATGGTAAGGGTATCTCTCTTTTTGCCTTTCTTTCTTTCGATCCGGGGGTCGGGGGAAAGCGTCTGCTGCAACCCAAGCGACGCGATCACTATAATCGAGAAGGTGACGGTGAAGAATATCATAGCCGGGGCGCGGAAGCTCTTCACCAAAGGGAGCACGTAGTAGGGGATGTAGTAGAAAGGGGTGTTGCCGCCAAGGGCCATCAATAATCCAAAGATCCCGAATCCTGCAAAGAACTTTGTCTCCCGCCTTCGCCAGGCAAGGATCAATCCCACTATCAGGAGCGCCACTATAATTATCCCGAAGTACTCGGCGTGCTGCTTGAACGCGTTGGCTCCCCAGTAGTTCTGCAGTATCCCTGAGAATCTCGGGTTAAAGAGATCAAAGAGCTCCGTCGGAGGCAGAGACCACGAGGTGGCAAAATCCCAGCCGCGTCCACCTGCCGCACGAGGAGAGAACCCGAGGTAGCTGATCCCTGGAAGCATCTGCGCCGCAGAGATGGCGATCCCCACAGCTACCGATCCTACGGATAAGAGAAACGGTTTGAGCACGGGTTTCGGCTTCTTGTGGTCCTTGCAGGCAAGATACATCTGATACAGCACGTAGAAGCCGCAGATAAGGAAGGTGTAGTACATCATCTGCACGTTGGGACTTATGAGACCCAGACCGAATACCAGACCCAGCAGGGCAAAGTCGAGCAGTTTCCCGAGCCTGAATCCTCGGTGGATAAAAAGCATCGCCCAGGGCAGAAGCGAGGTAACCACAACCTTGCTGTCGTGTCCGGCAAGGACGTAGGAGATCATCACCCCGGTGAACATGTAGGCCAGCGCTCCCAGGAAAGCGGTGGCCGTTTTAAGCTTGAGCTCCTTGAGATAGAGAAGCATCCCGGCGCCTGCGGCGATTATGTGGGTTATGAACACCAAAGCCATGACCTTGCCGATTGAGAAGATGAAGCGTAGCAGCATCGTAATATAAAAGGCGTCGCCGTGCATTGCGTCCACGTAGGGCAGGCCGCCGAATATGTAGGGATTCCACAGCGGAAACTCACCCGTCGTCTTCAAGCTCTCGACGGCGAAGCTTTTGAACATATAACCCGAGATAAGCTGGTCCGAGCCGTTTATCAGGTGTCCGGACAAGAGGGTATTTGCAAAAAGAACTATCACCAATACGGCAAGCCCAAGGATCAGCCAGCCGGGCTGTATCTTAAACCCGCGTTTGCTTCCAGCAGGTTTTTGTGGATGCTCTTTCTTGAACCTTTTATCATTTTTTTTCTTTGCCATTTTTCCTCCGCAGGAAGATAACCGAAATTGCCACAAAAGTCAACTCTACTGCCGTAAACCACAACCTCTGGCCGAATGAAAGGGCTACAGCCACACCCGATCCTACAAGCCCGGCAAGAAACAGAGCCAAAACCCCCTCACGCACCCCCAGTCCGCCGGGAACGAATATCGCCAGAAGTCCAACTATGTATGCCGCCGTAAAACCACCGGTTACTACCACCCAGTCGCTCAGGGGCAATGGATTCACCGATGCAAGAAATAGATAGAACGCGGTGCCGTAGAGAAGCCAGCTCACCAGATATAGAAGAAAAAATCCCAGAAGTCCGGGATAGGAGAGTTCGAAGCGAATCGGTTCGCGTTTAAGCAATCTCAAAAGAAGGTTGGTTATCTGCTCCAGTATCCTGGGATGGAGAAGTGCAAGAATCACCACCAGCGGCAGAATGAACCACCACAGGGAGATCGATTCCACTCCTAATCTATCAAGCAAAGGGACAAGCATCCGCTTCTGCTCTACAAAAAGTGCCGCAAGCATCACCAGGAATCCGGAAAGCACGGCAAGTACCTGGGCAAGAAGCGCCGCCCACACCCCGGCCTCGGCCCGCACTCCTTCTTTGCGTCCAAGATATACCATTCCCGCAACCTGCCATACCTTGCCGGGCAGATAACGTCCGAGAGAGGACAGCGAGAATATCCTGAATGCAGCGCTCAAAGGAATCTTGCCCCCCAGCCTTGCCAGCAGCCAGCGCCACAGCACGATCATGAAAAAGATCGTTCCGCCAAGTACCAGTAAGGACAGGATAAGTAACCAGGGATTGAAATGCCATGGGAACTCGGCTACCTCCTGCCAGTTGCGAACGACCGTCCTTACAAGAAAGAACCCGATTGCGCCTATGGCCAGTATCTGGATGATCCAACGAATAATTTTTTTGAGGATTTTGGTTCTATCGGTTTTCTTCATCCGAGGATTCTTTTATATATGTTGAGGAGCCGGAGTGCTACAGGGGCGGCAAGGAAGCGTTCTTTGGCCGCTTGTTGTCCTCTTTTGGCCATCTTCAGGGCCTTTCTTTCGTTATTATATAGCTCCTTGATCGCCTGGGCCAGGGCTGCTGGATCATCCGGCTTCGTGAGAATTCCTGTTTCCTGATGTTGAATAATCTCTCTTTGCCCCCCAGCATCCGTGCCGACCACGGCAAGACCAGCAAGCTGAGCTTCTACCAGAGCCAACCCAAACCCTTCACCCACCGACGGAAGCACCATTACCCCGGCTCTTTTAAGTACTTCTGGCAACCTGTAGTGTGGTAACTTGCCAAGGAATTCAACCTTGTCGGCTATTCCTTCCTTTTCAGCTAGTTTTCCTAATGTATTTCTCGCGGGTCCTTCACCCACGAGGATGAGTTCAAAGTGGTATCCATTCCTGTGGAGTATTCCTAAGGCTTTGATTAAGAGATCGAAACGTTTCTGATGAGTAAGATTGCCTACTGCAGCCACACTTGGAATCAACCTCTTTCTGGGCGGTGCGAGAAAGATCCCTGAGGCAGGCATCGAGAGTACCGTCCTTGGTAGCAAGCGGCCACCTAACTTGACAAGTTTATCGTCGAGATAACTGGATACAGGCAGGGTAAGTTGAACCCTTTTCAGTACCCGGCGGGCGAGAAAGTTGCCAAAGGGTAATTTTTCAAGCAGTCGTACATCCGTCCCGTGTACGCTTAAAAGAAAGGGAAGCTGTGATCCTGAAAGGACCGCCCGCGCCGCAATACCTGCGGGTAGAAGCCAATGCGCATGGATAAGATCGATTTTTTTTTCTTCAATTATTACTCTCATCTCCCTCAAAAAGGCGTTAAGAAATGATGCCAGAAGTCTTAACCCCTTCACACCTCGCTTGAAAACGGCAAGCATGTTGCCTTCGTAGGCCAGGGTTTCATCCTTATCCGGTGCGTAGCGGAAGCGGTGTATCTTTACATTCCCCCTTATCTCCGTCAGGCTCAATCCCGATGCATGCGGGCAGAGAACGTAAGGCTCTATTTCATCCTCAGGCAGTGCACGCAACAACTCCTCAATAAAAGCCCCGGATGGGTCTCCGGTAAACCTTGGATAGTTGTGAGTTGGGTAGAGAACCCGCATGGGCTAGCGTTGCCGCCGCTTCAAAGCCTCAATCTCGGCACGAATCTGTGCCACCTGCTCTGCGAGGAAACCGGCCATCATCAAAAGCAGACCGGTAACGACCAGGAGGATCACGAGGTAGAGAAGCGGCCGGAAGCCGACGCCTGCGATGCGCAGCCCGATTGCAACAAGCCCGGCGATTATGCCCAGACCTATGCTTACCCCCCCCATTGTGCCAAACAGAAGCATCGGCTTGCGTGAGTAGCGAAGAAGGAACGAGACCGAGATAAGATCGAGCACCCCAATAGGGATGCGCCAGAATCCGAACTTGGAACGCCCGTGCATTCGAGGTCTGAGGGTAACGTCTGCCTCCTCGATCCTCCAGCCGTCCTTGGCGGCAAGCACCACGATATACCGATGCCAGTCCTTGCGCATGGATATATCCTCAACAACCTCGCGCCGGAACGCCTTCACCGAGTTCAAGTCTCGCACGTTGATCCGGAAGAGAAGTCGGGAAAGAAGGTTGTAGACCCCTGAGACGAAACGCTTCTTATATCGCCCGATCTTGCGGCCGGTGACTATGTCTGCCTCACCTTTAAGGATCGGCTCCACCAATCTTGGGATGTCGTCTACCACGAACTGCAGGTCCGCGGGGAAGAAGACGAACACCTCGCCCTTTGCATTTTCAAATCCGGTTTGGAGCGCCCGGGTGACGCCGAAGTTCGTCCGATGGCGCAGAATTCTCAAGAAACGATGTTTTTTTGCCTCGGCAGTAGCCACGGAAAAGGTTTCGTCCGTGCTTCCGTCGTCTACCAACAAAACCTCAAAATCAAACCTCGGTTCCTTTTTGGCAAGCATCGCGAACTCCTCCACCAGGAACGGGATGTTTTCTTCTTCGTTAAAGGCAGGCACTATGATTGACACTGAGACCTTCATAACAGATAAAGTCTACTTTACAGAGGGGGAAAGTCAAGCCGTCTATCCTCCTTTTCGCCTTCGGCAAAAGGATCGCAACCCGGCGCAATCTCATAATCGAGTGTGATGCGAGACCCCCAGGCTTTATGCGGGAGTTAAGCTTTTCTGCAACCAAGATTCACTAAAGGGACATTCGGTCGGTGGGCTTGGTGGCCTTTGTTTTCATAAGTCGCGCAGATACGCGCCGCACAGCGGAAAGGGCAGGTGGCACGTAACTTGCTTAATTCCCCTCAGTAAGGAGAACAGGTTCTTTGGACAACTTCGATAAGGGTACTCGTGTAGTTGTTCTTGATTCCCGCTTGGGGTCTTGACAAGCACGAGAAAAACCCTATACTTCAAAATAAGGAAACGATAAACTGTGAAAAGGAGGTGAAACGTAAATAGACCAAGCAAAGGGCGACAATTAGAGGAAAAACCCTTATGCATAAAACAACCTTTTCAAGGAGGAACAAACAATGAGTAAAAAGCTTTTCGCGGTAGCGCTAATCCTCAGCTTTGCGGCGGTGGCCTTTGCAGCTAATGCAGATGCATACGTCGTTGGTGGGGATAAAGTGCTTCCCGCTACTGATGTCTTGGGAACGACGCCCGTAGAGGGCGGCAGCGTAAGCTGGTCCTCTCCCCCGAAGGCGATCCCCAACGGCTGGTACTGGATGTATGACAACCTCAGCCCCCAGCCGTTTCCCGAGCCGAATCTCGGTGGATTGCCTGTGTTTGAGGACATCACCGACGGCAGCAAGCTTGCCCCATACAACGACGAGCCTTTCAAGTATACCATGCCTGACTCCTTCTGGTACTACGGCAGCTGGTATACGAAGGAGAAACCCAACTACCTCTACATCTCCCCTGACGGCTGGGTCAGCTTCGATCCGGCCGCGTCGACCGGCTCCCCCACTCCTCCGTCGGTCAACCCGCCCTTCCCGGTCACCGATGCCCCCAACGCGGTTATTGCACCGCTCTGGCAGGACATGGATCCGACCCAAAGCCCGGATCCTAGCGACACCAACCGTGTCTACTATAAGTACATCCCGATGCCATCGCTGCTGATCGTCCAGTGGTACGAGACTCAGGGCCACGCTAACACCCACACCTACGACTTCGAGCTTATGCTTAGCTTCGGCGGTCAGCAGACGCTTATGATTGAGGGCGCGTGCGGCGTGGTATTTTCCTACCACCTCATCCACTTCATGTACCACACCTCGAGTAATGGCTGGACTGCGGACAACGGCAAGACCGGTATCGAGGACTACACCGGTGAGCACGGCATATACTACCAGGGTAACATTGCCAATGGCCGCGTCATCCGTGCGGGTTACAAACGAATCTTCAAGCATGACGTGAAGGTAACTCGGTTCCTTTCACCTGCTACCACGGTCTTTCGCTGGACCGAGATCGAGCCGCAGGTAGAGGTTCACAACGTGGGCCAGGAGGTTGAGCACTTCTCGACTACCATAGACATCTACGATGAGGCGGACAATGACAATCTGGTTTACCACTTCAACGTCTCCGGTTTCGACCTTCTGCCTGGCGAGTTCGACACCCTTGTCGGGCCGTGCTGGACGCCCGGCGAGTTGACCATGCCTGATACTCATTACTACCGCAAGGTTGCCTACACCATGCTTGGTGGCGACAACTGTGTGCACAACGATACCCTAACTGAGATCTCCGCAGTTCACTGCGATGGGTGGTTAGCCTACAACTGGAACTACGCCGACTGCCCCAACGGTTTTGCCTTCACCGTGTGGCGCGTGGGCACCTCCTGGGACCTAGACAACGGTGCGTACGTGCTGGGTGGACGCGTCTACATGGGCTACTCAGGCACGATGTACTCGGCGGTTCCCCCGACGATCGAGGTCTGGGCGGCGCAGAACGGCTGCGGCGGTGTTGCCAACGGCTCCTATGCTCTGGCCCGTACGTTCTGCCCGCCCGCTGAGCTTGAGTGGAACTACGGGTTCTTTGACCAGCCCGTCTTTGTTCCCACAGGCGATCCTGGCAACTTCTGGATAGTTGCCGGTAACTCCTTGGACCCCCAAACCACCCCGTACACCTTCGCTGGGTGGTTTAGCGTCCTTAGCATGCTTACTCCGGCGTCTGCATCCTCCTGCTACAACATGAGTTACGATCCGGACCGCAGTGCGACGTGGCAGTGCGCAATGGGGCCTGCAGATCCATCCTCGTTATTCACCTGGGGCCAGTACTTCCACTACTGGGCCCCTCCCTACGGCGGTCCGCAGTACTCGTGGCCGATTGAGCCCATGGTACACCTTGGCTTCTCGCCTCGGCCTGCACCTCCCTGCTACTACGATGAGCCGCATGACCTGACCTGCTTCCGCATGGAAGCTCCATCAGGCGAGTACGTCGAGGCCGACGTTCCCATCACTCCGGAGCTCGCGATCGCCAACATCGGACTTCAGACCGAGCCTGATGCAGACTTCTTCGATGTAGGATTCATCGTCGTTAACGAGCAGACCCTTGACACCGTCTTTAACGAGACCTCCCTGATCGCCGGGCCCCTTGAGCAGGGGGACACCACTTTCGGGACCACCCTGCCGTGGACGCCTGAGGGCCTCTGCGACGACACTCTCCCCTTCGTTTACTACGAGCTGATCGGCTACGTGCGTCTGGGTGAGGTTGGTCCTGATCTCTCCGACCACTGCCCGTACAACGACACCGTTCGTAACAGCGTGACCTGCCTCTTGTCGCACGACGTCGGCGTGATCGATATGACCTGGCCTGAGCCTCCGGACGAGCCGCCTGATGTCTACGACGAGGGCAGCAAGATCACGGTCACGGCTACGGTGGAGAACTTCGGCTTCAACGCGGAGCACGACGTCCAGGTGCGCCTTACGGTTCTCGACCTTGACAACAACAGCGTGGAGCTCTGGCACGCCCTGACGTCGATCGTCTTCCTCGACTGGCGCGGCAACGCCCCTAGCAACCCACACATCGTTGACGTCACCTTCCCGACCTACGACGTGCTCACCGATCGTCACCACCAGACCCTTACCTGCCACACCGAGCTGGTTGACGACGCCTGCCCGAAGGACGATGCGAAGGTCGAGCACATCAACAGCGGAATCGCCGAGACGCCTGCCGGTCTGCCGTTCGCTTTAGAGGCGATCACCCCGAATCCGTTCGTCGGCTCCACCACGATCTCGTTTGCGGTACCTGCGACTGTCAACGTCAGCCTGAAGGTCTACGACATCACCGGTAAGCTCGTTACCACGCTTGTCAGCGGCAACCAGGCCCCTGGTCGCCACAGTGTTGTGTGGAGCGGCACCGATGATCTCGGACGCAGCGTTGCACAGGGCATCTACCTCGTTCGTATGGATGCCGCGAGCTTCAGTGCTACCAAGAAGGTAGTGCTTTACTAACTCGCACAAAAGATTAACCCTTGAGGGGAGCCGCCGGCTCCCCTCTTTTTATTAGCTTAAACAGAAGCACGCTTCTGTTTGGGACCCCGGTTGGTTATTGTCCCCAAGTTCCCTGCAATTAACTTTTTGTATAATTCCGATGCCGCCCCGATAGAAGCGGCTCAGCGAAGCGTTGAGGGGTAACGCTTTATATCCATACAGCCTGGCATGGAAATTGCTGGACTGTCTTATGTAGGGCTAATAACCAAAAAGGAGGAGGTTATGAAAAGCCTGCTTTGTGTTTTAGTTGGGGTGATGCTTTTCGGGAGCGTAGGTTACGGGACGCACGACCTGACCTGCTACGAGATGATAGAACCTGACACCGGCACCGAGTGGATCGAGGCGGGCGTTCCCATAACACCCACCCTTGGTATAGCCAACCTGGGGGATGAGGCCGAGACCAACTTCCCGGTCGAGTTCATCGCGATCGACGAGGATGAGGGAGACACCGTCTTTGCAGATACCCAGATAGTTGACTACATAGGGTCTTACCCTGATTCCATAAAGGTTAAGTTTGAGGAGTGGATACCTGAAGGCCTTTGCGATGATTATTGGGATCCATTTCGATACTATGAGTTGCTCGGCGTTGTTTCTCTGGACACGGACGAGGATCGTGACAACGACACCCTTCGTGACAGCGTTACCTGCCTGTGGTCGCACGACGTCGGCGTGATCCATATGGTCTGGCCTGAGCCGCCTGACGAGTTGCCTGACCGTTACGATGAGGGCAGCAAGATCACGGTCACCGCTACGGTGGAGAACTTCGGATACCACGAGGAGCATGATATCCATGTACGCATGGAGGTTCGTGACGCCGACTCCAACGGCGTCGAGCTCTGGCACGCTCTGACGTCGATCGACTTCCTGGACTGGCGAGGCAACGAGTCTGGCAACCCATATACCATTGACGTTACCTTCCCGACCTACGACGTGCTTAACGAGCACCGCTTCTCGATGAGTTGCTGCACTGAGCTTGAGCGCGACGCGTGTCCTGACAACGATTGCAAGGTAAGGCATCCACCTGGAATAGTTGAAGGATCCGAGGCTTTTCCTGAGTGTTTTGCCCTTGAGATACCCGGAAGCACGATCTCAGCCGGGTGCCAGGTTAGGTTTGCCGTTCCTCACACAAGCTGGGTGAAGCTGGACGTGTTCGACGCGGGTGGGCGCTGGGTGAAGTCCATAGAAAATAACGTCTTTGAGCCGGGCCGCCACTCTTGTTCATGGGACCGCTGCGACGCCTGCGGCCGCAAGGTCGCGGCGGGCGTCTATCTCGTCCGCATGGAAGCAGATGAGTTTGATGCCGTGCGCAAGGTAGTAGTTGTCAATTAGATAAAGGACGGCTGTTTTGATCTGCCTGGCCGATTCTGCGAGCTTGACAATCATGATACGGAGGTTAAAATAGTAGTCAAAAGCCTTAAACTGAACCAAGGAGTTTGAGTGAAGAGAATTGCTTTTCTTTTGATGGGGGGTTTGCTTGTTACAGGGGGTCTGCAAGCCAAGCCAAGCCTTGCCTCGCTTGAGGAGAAGGTTGCCCGGAGTCCGGATAACGCCCGTGCAGTATACAAACTTGCAAGGCGATACTGTGAAGATGATTCAGCCGTCCAGGCGATTGAAACGTGGAAGCGTCTTGCGGACCTCGACTTGAAACTCGCCTCGGATGTATTCCTTCGCACGAAGGTCGCCGTATACCTTGGAGTGGAGCCTTTCTTCCCGCAGCCCGTCTCCGATTCTATCGCCATGACGCCGCGCTTTTCACCTGACGGCAGGAAGATCGTCTTCCATTCGCTGAAGAATGATCAGATAGGCTCAATGGATTTTTCAGGAGAGAACTTCCGTTGGATTACCAACGACAAGCGACGCAATAGAGAGGCGTGCTTCGCCGGTTCACCTGACCGGTTCCTGTATATCCGTAACACCGTCGATAACTCGGGTACGGAGCTTGTATATTATAACGCCGAAGGCGGTAAGCCCGAGGTGGTGTTCAGTAACCTGGCACCATTCTTTGAAACGCCGGATTGGGTTAGCGATGAATTGCCCGTGCTCTTCGGCTACATGTCCTTGGATACCAAGTCGATGGAGATAGGTCTCTACGATCGCAAGGCAGGTGAGCTTATCGAGCTTACGCACGACGCCTACATGGATCGGTTCCCCCGTTACTCAAGCAACGGCAAACTGATAGTCTACTCAGATTACCGCAGACTACAGCCCGATATATACATCATGAACACCAGGGGGAGGGCAACAGAGAGAGTTACAAGTTGGCCGGGAACAGATATCTACCCCGACTTTGGTGATCACAACCGCAAGGTAGCATTCGTCTCGGATCGTAACGGGGGCGGACAGTTTGACGTATTTGTTTGCGACCGGCGGACTGGCGAGGTTATACCTGTCACCTACAATGAGAAGATGGATACTACCCCCGATCTTTCGAACGACGGTAACTGGCTCCTGTTCCAGTCCAACCGGGGCGATGGTCTCCCCCGCACTTATATCGTATCACTTAATCAACCCATCTCAGCCGAGCAGCTGCTTGCCGAGATCGAGACAAAGGAAGAATAAGGAGGTTTAGGATGAAGACAAGGCCTTACGGCCTCGGAATCCTTTTGGGAGCGTGCTTGGTGTTGACGGTTTTCTCATACGGGGCGCTTGAGGCCGGGGAGCTTCGCTTTGTTCTTGAGCTGCCTTTGACCGAACTCAGTATAGAGAAGCTCGGAGAGTACACGTTGGTTTCTTTCGAGAAAGCCTCATACGATGCTCCACCGGGCTACCCTCTCGTGCCTTTTATGACTAAGCGCTATCTTATTCCCGGAGGGATGAAGGTCGCAGATGTTAAGCTTGAGGCTTTGAGCGTGAAGACAGCTTACGTAGGAGCCCAGCTTTATCCTGCTCAGCCCGCCCGACCGTTAAGTGCCGCTGGGGTCGAGTTTGTGGGGCCGCGTGAGGAAATCTACGCTTCCAGCACTCCGGTTTCAGATTTCGAAGCCCAGGTTCTATACCAGGGATTGCTTGAGGGCGAAAGGGTTGCCTTGATAGCGATTCGTCCGCTGCGCTACACGCCTGCCGAGGGCAAGTTGGAACTTGCGGAACGGATGGTGCTCACCGTAGGGTATGAACCCGACCCAGGCTACATACCGCCCGCAGGCATCACCCCAAGTCAGCAACGCATGGTTAGTGCCAGGATCAAGGCTCTGGTCGAGAATCCCGAAGCCCTGGCCCCACGGGTTACGTTCCAGCCTGCGGCTGAAAAAAGCTATCGTCATGCGATAGTTACACCTTCCTTGCTTCGAGGGGAGTTTCAGAAGCTTGCCGATTGGAACACGGCGAGAGGGGTTCGCGACACCGTGGTTTCTCTGGAAAGCATTGCCTCACGCTTTTCCGGCAGGGACCTCGCAGAACAGATTCGCAACTTCGTTATCTTTGCCCACGAGCAGTGGGGGCTTGAGTATCTTCTGCTCGGCGGCGACGAAGGGCTTGTGCCCACAAGGGATTGCTTTGTCGCAAGCTATGATGGGAGCTCTAAGGATACCATCCCCACGGATATGTACTTCGGGTGCCTTGACGGTGACTGGGATGCCAACGGTAACGATGTCTTCGGCGAGATGAACGACGGGGTTGATCTTTCAGCCGAGGTTGCAGTAGGCCGGGCGTGCGTGAATGATATACAGGAAGCTGGCCTTTTTGTAGGCAAGGTGGTGGTGTATCAGGACAATCCGCCGCAGGGTTTTGCCTCCAAGCTGCTTCTGCCTTCGGAGATCCTCTGGCCCGATCGTAATCCTCCTTATTCAGGAGACGGAACCAACGATGCGATCGCCGCCCTGGCGCATCCGGGAACGAGCATTGCCAGGATGTATGAGACCCAGGGTACGCTTACCCGTAACGGGTTAGAGGATTCACTCAACGCAGGGGTAGGACTTGTTCATCACTGCGCTCACGGCAACGAGATCGCCATCTGCTGCGGGCACTTGAATGGTCAGCCGCCCTTCTACAACTGGCAGGCCAGGGCACTTACCAATGCAGACAGGATGCCCGTGTACGTTGCGATATCCTGTCTTGTTGGTGCGTTTGACTACGATGGGTTCGGCGGGTGTCTTGTTGAAGCCTTCCAGTGGGCGGAGCACGGCGGCACGGTCGCGTGGGTTGGAAACTCCCGCTACGGTTGGGGCACTCCTCCTACTCGTGGTCCCTCGGAGTGCCTTGACGTCTCCTTTTTCGAGGAGGTATACGGCCTTGACAACCCGGAGATCGGTCCGGCGCTGGTCACGGCTAAGGAAGAGAATGCTGGGTGGGGAAACGTTTCGTACGGTCGCTGGTCCATCTACGAGCTTAACCTGCACGGTGATCCTGCCATGCCGGTTCACTCCCGTGAGCCGTCCGAGTTTATAGTCAGCCATCCGCCCGTTATGGAAGGCCCACAGACCCTTTACGTCACCGTTAGCTCCCAGGCCGGTTATCCTGTTGGAGGGATGCTTGTCTGCGCTCGGCAGTCCCCGAACGTCTATGCCTGGGCTTATACGGACGCATCGGGTGTAGCCGCCCTGGAGATCTCACCTACCCCTGGCTTCATGGAACTTAGGGTAACCGGAGCAAATCATTATGACTGGGTAGATAAAAATATCCTGGTAGGGGTAAGCAGAGCCGAGTTGACTGTCTCTCCCGACACCACCTGGTTAGATGCGGAGATAGAACCGCTCTCCTCCTCGTTCACCATCTCCAGCACCGGCACCGACATCCTGCAGGTCGCGCAGATTAAGCCCTACCAGTCAACCTGGATCGACTCCATATACCCCAGTGCTTGCACCGTGTCGGTTGGCGAAGATCGCCAGATAGAGTTCTTTGTGGACACCGCAGGACTCCCGGACGATATCTATCTGGGCAGGATTCTCATCTTAAGCAACGATCCGGACAGAACCGTCGCTTATCATCCGGTGAAGCTTATAAAGGGCGACTGGCCGGATATAGAGATCACCCCCGACACCGTGGTCTTCAACATGCCGGCGGGCGATTCCGTGGTCCTCTCCGTAGAGGTAACAAACGAGGGTCGTGCAGGGCTTGAGGTTTCTTCTATCTCCTCTTCGACCCCTTGGATCAAGGAGATAGACCCGACCAGCTTGAGTATTCCCTCCGGTGACAGCTTGAGCTGCGTTTCGGTTTCGATCACGATCGACACCGCCGGGTTTGGCTTCGGGATATTTGAGGGCGGTGTGCTGTTTTCTGCCAACGATCCTGACGAAGAACAACGCAGGCTGCCCGTGCGGCTGAACATGGGTGCGCCGGATATAGCGCTCTCCCCGGATACCCTTCACTTCTTCTTCTCCTGGGAGAATGAGGCACGGAACAAAACCGAGGATGACCTTACCGTATCCAATGAAGGCGACCGGACACTCGAGGTTACCAACGTTATCCCAACCCGCCAGTGGATCTCGGTCTCTCCGCCTGCAGCATTTGACGTAGAACCATCAGGCTCTCATGACGTTCACGTAACCGTTACGCCGGAGAAACTCGGACAGGGTGTCTACAACGCCTACATCAGGGTTTACTCCAACGATCCGGATGAACCCACGGCCCTGGAACCGGTCAAGCTTCTTGTGGAGGAGACCCCGCCTCATATCTGCTGTAAACCTGATACAGCTGTCGTGGACAGACAAACCATGCGGGGCAGCTTCTGGGTCTATAACCTAGGGATGAGGGATCTGGTTGTGAAGGAGATCTCTTCACAGACGCCCTGGATATACGCTCTGTATCCTAAGTCCTTCATCCTTCGTGGGCAGGACAGCGCGTATGTAACGATAATGGGTGATGCCTCCAAGGTTGGAGCCGGGCCGCCTGTGGGGATTGTCCTTGTCAAATCCAACGACACCCACAATCCCGAGTGGGAGGAGCCGGTTAAGATCGGCGGCACCTCAGGTATTGCGGAGGCCTTGCCGACCGTGTTCGAGCTTTCGCATGTTGTTCCCAATCCTTTGCGCGGCAGATGCGCTATTCGATTTGCAGTGCCCCGCCAGGCCGCGGTTTCACTCGCTCTATACGACGTTACCGGTCAGAAGGTTCGTACGTTCGTTGACGGCAGCATTCAGCCGGGCTATCACTTCGTCTTGTGGAGCGGCGAGGACGATCTGGGCCGCCCGCTCCCTCAGGGGGTGTATCTGTTGCGGATGCAGAGCCCGGACTACAGCGCGGTTCAGAAACTTGTTCTCCTGCGTTAAATAAAGAGGTTGCCGGAAGCCGGAGCGATAGGTCTACAAAGGATTTTGAAAAAAGAAGAGAAACTTGATTGAGGGGGGATGTTAAGCATACTACCCCTCGATTATGAGTGAAGTCGGATCCCTGTTGGTCACTTATACCGAGTGGGAGGGATACTTCAACAGCGACAAAAAGCTTGACAGAGGCTCTATTTGGCGTATTCTTCCGCCCAAGGGTTAATGTGAAGCTGCTGGAGTATCAGGCCAAGGACTTCTTTGCTCGGGCCGACATACCCATCCCCCAGGAGAAACTTGTGTTTTCCGTTGCTGAGGCGAGCACTGCCGCAGAAAAGATAGGTCTGCCATGCGTGCTTAAGGCACAGGTAGGCGTTGGCGGTCGGGGCAAGGCCGGAGGAGTTAAGCTCGCGCACACGATGGAGGAGGTCGAATCCCACGCGGATGCGATTTTGGGCATGGAGATAAAGAGCGAACGAGTTGACCGCCTGCTCTGCTCTGAAGCTGTTGATTTCTCAAAGGAGTTCTACGCAAGCGTTACCACCGACCGAACGAACCGCACACTGATCCTTATGGTCTCTCCTGCCGGAGGGATTGATATAGAAGAAGTTGCGCGCACTACCCCTGAGAAAATATTAAAGATACCTATAGATCCCCTGCTCGGCCTTCAGGCGTATCAGACCCGCAGGGCGGCGATGTTCCTCACCTCTGACAAAGAGATCAAGAAACAGATCGCTGCCATCCTTACCAGGCTATACGAGATGTACGTTGCAAACGACCTCTCGCTTGCAGAGATAAATCCCCTGGTTGTAACTAATGACGGCAAGGTCACAGCCCTGGACGCCAAGGTGATCATTGACGACAATTCCTTTTTCCGCCATCCCGAATTCGAGGGCTACCGCATCCTCTCCGAAGACGAGACGCTTGAGCAGGAGGCGAAGAGTAGGGGGCTTTCATACATCAGGCTTTCAGGTAACGTGGGCTGCATAGTTAACGGTGCAGGGCTTGCGATGGCCACAATGGATTTAATCAAGCGCTACGGCGGTGAGCCTGCAAACTTCCTGGACGTTGGCGGGTCATCCTCGCCTGCCAAGATGATTGCGGCGATTGATTTCGTAACACGGGACAGGGGCGTTCGCGCGATCTTCGTAAACATCTTCGGCGGCATCACCCGCTGCGACGACATCGCAACCGGTCTTCTTGAGGCGACACGTGAGAATCCCCTGTCGCTCCCCGTAGTCGTCAGGCTAACAGGAACAAACGAGGGCGAAGCCCGCAAGATGCTTGAAGGGACGTCCTTCATCCCTGCGGCGAACATGGCGGACGGTGCCAAGAAGGCGATCGAGGCGACTAAAGGTAGCTGATGGCGATATTTGTAGACGAGAATACCCGGGTTTTGGTGCAGGGGATAACCGGCCGCGACGGCCTGTTCCACGCCGTGAGTATGCGGGATTACGGAACCAATGTGGCGGGCGGCGTTACCCCTGGCAAGGGCGGCCAGACGGTTGAAGGGTTTGCGGTATTCGATTCCATGCACGAGGCGGTCTCGGAGACCGGGGCCAACACCTCGGTCGTCTTCGTGCCCCAGCGGTTCGCTGCTGACGCGATCATAGAGGCCGCAGACGCCGGGATAAGGCTGATCGTCTGCATCTCGGAAGGGATACCGGTGCTGGATATGCTGCGAATCGTCAGCTATCTTCAAAAGAAAGCTACGAAGCTCATCGGCCCAAACTCTCCGGGCGTGATCTCTCCGGGGAAATCCAAGGTCGGTATCCTGCCAGGCCAGATCTTCAGGGCGGGCGGGGTCGGCGTGGTCTCACGCTCAGGCACCCTTACATACGAGATAGTGAGCCACATAACCGCAGCCGGATTAGGTCAGTCAACCTGTGTTGGTATAGGCGGCGATCCGGTGGCAGGCTCCAACTTCCTGGACGTTCTTCGATTGTTCCGCTCGGATCCCGGGACCGAAGCGGTAGTCCTGGTAGGCGAGATCGGCGGCTCCGACGAGGAGGAAGCCGCACGTTTCATCAGCCAGGAACTCGGCAAACCGGCGGTGGCTTTTATCGCGGGCCGCACGGCACCCAAAGGCAAACGCATGGGGCATGCCGGTGCCATCATCTCAGGCTCCTCGGGCGCCGCGGAAGAGAAGGAGCAAGCACTCAACACGGCAGGGATACCGGTGGCCTCCGAACCGGCCCAGATAGCAACGCTGCTCAAGGAAAGGCTGCATGAAACTTAAACGTAAGGCATTCCCCGTAACAACGATAGAGGAACCCAAGGGCTTCATCCATATCTACCCGGATCTTTGCAAGGGCTGCGAGTTGTGCGTGGTGCTTTGCCCCAAGGATATACTGACTCTGGGCGATGATCTCAAGGTGCACGTCGTTAACCCCACCGACTGCATCGCCTGTTATCTATGCGAGTGGCACTGTCCTGACTTTGCGATCTTTATCGAGAAGAAGGAGCAGAAGGAATCATGAGGAGACTGGTTTCAGGCAACGAGGCCTGTGCCGAGGCTGCGCTTCGTGCGGGTATCCGGTTCTTCGGCGGGTATCCTATAACCCCTTCAACCGAGATCGCGGAGCTCATGGCCGAGGAGCTTCCTCGAGTGGGCGGGGTGTTCATGCAGATGGAGGACGAGATTGCCTCGATCATGGCGATCGTAGGTGCGTCCGCCGCCGGAGTTCCTTCGATGACCGCAACCTCCGGTCCCGGGTTTTCACTCATGCAGGAGGGCATAGGCTATGCGGCGATGACCGAGATTCCTGTGGTAGTGGTTGACGTGATGCGCGGCGGCCCGGCCACTGGCCTGCCCACCAAGGGATCGCAGGCAGACCTTCAGCAGACACGCTGGGGAACGCACGGCGATCACCCGGTGGTGGTATTTGCTCCGAGAGGGGTGGAGGAGACATTCGCGCTTACCTTGAGGGCGGTTGAGGTATCAGAGAGGCTGCGGGTACCGGTAATCCTTTTGACGGACGAGTTCATCGGCCACATGCGAGAGATCGTGTCCTTCCCATCAAGGGTAGAGGTTTATCACAGACAGAGGCCCCGTGTTGCTTCCTCGGAATACGTCCACTACGCCGATGAGAACAACTACAACGCGCCTTATGCGAGTTACGGGGGGGGCTACGCGATCCATCTTACCGGCCTTACCCACCGCTCAGACGGCTTTCCCATAAACGACGCACCCACTATCCGCTGGAACAACGAAAGGCTTCGGGCAAAGATAGAAGATAATCTCGCCTACCTTGAGGACAACTACGTTGATGACGATCCCGACTCCGACACCCTGATAGTGGCCGTCGGTTCATCTGCTCGCAGCGCCTACGAGGCGAAGCTTTTGACCGATAAGCCGTTGGCCTACATCCGGCTTTTGACACTCTGGCCTTTCCCGGACGCAACTATCCGCGGGCTTGCACGAGGTCGCAAGAAGGTTGTAGTTCCAGAGATGAACGACGGTCAGCTATGCCGTGAGGTCCAGCGCTGCCTCTCGGGCGATACCGAGCTTGTTTCAGTTACACGCAACGACGGCTCGATGCTAACCCCTCAAGAGGTTCTGGAGGTGCTTTGATGGCTTCTGCTAAAGCATCAGGCAAGAAGCATTCCTTCACGCCCATGGTTCATACCTACCTGAGGATGGATAACCGGTTTCCCCACGTATGGTGTCCGGGCTGCGGGATAGGGATACTGTTCGCAGCGCTTATTCATGCGCTCCACGAACTTAATATCCCCAGGGATAAGATCCTTCTGGCTTCAGGTATCGGGTGCACCTCCCGGATGCCGGGTTATCTTGATACGGATACCTTCCATGTGCTTCACGGACGCGCTCTGGCAGCGGCTACCGGGGTAAAGCTTGCACGTCCGGACATGGAGGTGATCGTTGTAGGCGGGGACGGCGATATGCTTGCCATAGGCGGCAATCACTTCATCCATGCGGCGCGGCGCAACATAGGGATAACGTGCATTGTGCTTAACAACTACAACTATGCGATGACCGGCGGCCAGCAGTCGCCCACCACCCCGCGGGATATGTTCGCCACCACCGCCCCGTATGGGGCCATTGATGATCCTGCCGATGCCTGCTCGCTTGCCGAGGCTTCGGGTGCCGCTTTTGTCGCAAGGACCACTACATATAATTTCGTCCAGCTTAAGCGCTTCGTCAAGGCCGCACTTTCGCGCAAGGGTTTTAGACTTATCGAGGTGGTGGCACAATGCCCCACGATCTTTGGGCGCTTGAACAGGATGCCTGCAACCAAGGATCTTATAGCCTGGATCAAAGGCCATACCGTAACGCTGGAGGCGGCGAAGAAGATGGATGCGGACGAGCTTCGGGACAAGATCGTTACCGGGGTGTTTGTGGACCGCGAGGTAGAGGAATACACCGAGCGTTACGCTCGCCTGATCAAGAAGGTTCGCAATGCGCACTGAGATAAGACTTTCCGGAAGAGGGGGGCAGGGACTTATCCTGGCAGGGATAGTTGTTGCGGAGGCGTGCGGGGTCTACGAGGACAAACAGGTTGTCCAGACCCAGAGTTACGGTCCGGAGGCGCGAGGCGGTGCTTCAAGGGCGGAGGTTATCATCTCCGATGGTCAGATACGTTACCCGCAGGCTTACGATCCTGATATTTTGGTTGCACTCTCCCAGCCCGCCTTTGATCGCTTCGCCCCGAAGATCAAGAAAAGCGGGCTGATCTTTGCCGACTCCTTCTATGTCCATACCGATCGGAAGGATGTAGTGCTTATGCCCTTTTCCGAAACCGCACGCAACGAGATCGGCCGGGAGGTGGTGACAAACGTGGTGATGCTTGGTGCACTCGCCGCCGTCACGGGCATCGTTAAGCTTGAATCGCTAAAAAAGGCTCTAAAGCACCGTGTGCGCAGCGCATTCCTGGACCTTAACCTGCGAGCGGTGGATACAGGCTACAAGCTGGGCAAGGAGATATGGAAAAAACGCTCCTCCTGATCAAGCCTGACGTTGTCGCCCGGAATAAAACCGGAGAGATACTGGCTCGATTGGAGAAAGAGGGTTTTGCGATCCTTGGCCTGAAGCACCTTTTGCTTTCCCCCCAGGAGGCTGAGCTTTTCTACGGTATCAACAGGGGCAAGGAGTTCTTTGAGGAGCTCATAGCGTTCATCACCTCCGGACCTATCATCGTCTGTTGTTTGGATCGTGAGAATGCTGTGCGCTACCTGCGAGAGATCGTTGGGGATACTGATCCCTCTGAGGCCAAGCCCGGCACCCTGCGTGCAATCTACGGTACCGACATGCACCGCAACGGCGTGCACGTCGCAAGTCCTGACGAGAACCCATCGCGTGAGGTGCACTTCTTCTTCTCCACTCGCGAGCTTTGCTCCTGAAAGGAGGGCTTTTGTGTCTCAAAAGCTCCTGAAGTCTTGGCCGCTTTACCTTGCGGCTTTGATTCTGGCGGTCTTCTGCGAACCCATCCTGACCGACGCATACGAGCCTAACGATACCTTTGAGGACGCGGCACTTATCTCCCTGGGAACAATTACAGCAACCATAGAACCAGCCGAGGACGAGGATTATTACAGGGTTAGCATCGCGGGTGAGGACTCGCTTATGCTCATCTACCGGTTGACGGTTCCTTCCGTGTTGATGCCTGAGATTACCTTCTACGGCTCCACGCAGAAATTTCTGGACAGAAATCGCGCGGATGCCGCCGGAGACTCAATCCACGACTCCCTGAGGGTTGCACCTGGCGAGGTTTTTGTGAGGATTCGTTCCTTCAACTACGAGGCGTCGGAGGCAAGCTACGCCTTGACTCTTTCGACGTCAGCGCCAGTGGCAGCGGCTACAGATTGAGCCGTTCTCGGTTCATCTTTCGTGACATTTCCCTCGCTATAGAGAATCCCAGATGTGAGGTTTATCTGAGTATTTTATTTAGGGCAAGGTGAGCTACGATCGAGATGCCAGCCCCCAGCCAGAGAAGACCCTTAAGTACGGGGCCGGGACGCTTGTGCTTGACCAGGTAGCGGTAGACCCCCTTGTAGTGGTGCATCTTGACGTACGTTCGATCTATTCCCTGAATGTTTTCGCCGACATGATGCAAGGCTACCTTGTAGGGAACGAACCACGTTTCCCAGCCTGCATCCGCCGCACGTTTGCATAAGTCCGTATCCTCTACATAGAAAAAGAAACCTTCGTCGAACCCCTCCAGCTTGCTAAACACCCGCTTGCGGACAAACATGAACATACCAGTACATACATCTATGCGCTGGGGCAGGGTCATATCGAGGTCTTGATACATGTAGCGCCGACCCCAACGTGCCTGGGGGAAAAGTCTCCTCAGCGGTGTACGACGCCCGAAAAGGAAGCTTAAGTAACCTGGGAAGCGGCGAATGGTTTCCTGCAGCCTTCCGTCAGGGTAGGTTATCTTCCCGGTGGCGATACCGCGCCGCTTATCCGCCAGCAAGAACTCCAGGGTCCTACGATAGCCCTTCTCGATTACCTCCGCATCCTGGTTGAGGAAGAGGATGACTTCTCCCTTTGCTAGTTCCGCCCCCCGGTTGCATGCAAAGGCAAAGCCTGTATTACGTCCCAGGAAGATGAGGCGTGCGCGCGGGAAATCCTTCTTTGCTCTCTCTACGCTGCCGTCATTTGAGCCGTTGTCCACCACGATGACCTCTGTTCCCTTGCAAGGGATCGACGCGAGACATCGCTCAAGCAACTTGCCCGGGTTATATGCAGGGATCACAACCGAAACCAAGGGGAGATCCTTTACCGAACACCTGGAGCGGAGGATTTGTTTTTTCCCCTCGGCTTGCATTCTGCGGGAGGTGACCAAAGAGGCTCTACCTCCAGAACCTCAGCTTGGGAACAAGGAACAGTGCCTGCCAGATGATTTGGTGATTGAGTTTTGAAACCCCTATACGGCGGTCACGAAAGGTGATTGGTATCTCCCTTACGCGGAAGCCTGCACTCCAGACTCGGAAGTCAACCTCAATCTGGAATCCGTATCCATCGGTGTGGATTTCACTCAGGTCGATGTGGCGGAATACCTCGGTGCGGTAGCACTTGAAACCGGCGGTCATATCCTTTATGGGTGCGCCCGTGCCGAAGCGGGCGTAGATGTTGGCATAGTGGGACAGCAGCATCCTTTTAGGCGGCCAGTCTACCACCGCTCCGCCGGAGACATAACGAGAGCCTATCACCAGATCGGCGCCCTTCTTCAGTTCGGCCACGAAACGCGGCAGATCGTTAGGGTCATGCGAGAAGTCGGCGTCCATCTCGAACGCGTAGTCGTAGCCGCGCTCAAGTGCCCAACCGAATCCCAGGATGTATGCCGTACCCAAGCCCAGCTTGCTCTCGCGCTCCAGCAGGTGAAGCCTGGAGTCGTTCCTCATCTTTTTCTTCACCACCTCAGCCGTACCGTCAGGTGACGCATCGTCGATAACCAGTACATCCGCCTGGGGCAGATTCTCGTGCACCGCATCTACTATCCCGTAGCGTGAAGGATCGCGCCTGCCGCCTGAGCGTGGAACTATGTTCTCCCGCTCATCATAGGTAGGGATAATTACCACGCCCTTCATACGCTATTATATTCGAATGGGATGCTTTTGTCAATTCTCAATACCCCCAGAAGATGTTGTTTCTTTGCGCCCTGCTGAGGCGAGGCAACCATCTTCTGGCGGCGCACGAACTAATCAAGCTTGACACGGTGCTATTTCTTGTTAATATTAAGGTTAAGGAACTACGAACCGATACGGATAAGGAGATAGGTTTGGTAAAGATTCGGTTGAAGAGATTTGGAGCGAGGAAGGAACCTCATTATCGGGTTGTTGTAACCGATGTGCGCAGGGCACGTGATGGCGCTTACATCGAGTCGCTCGGAAGCTACGATCCCCGTGGTGCCCAGGCGTTTACCATCGAGGAGTCAAGGCTTAACTACTGGCTTGATCATGGAGCCCAGATGACTCCTCGAGTTAAAGCGTTGCTAAGACGTCTTCGTCGCGAGCAGCAGACCACTCAGGTTAGCGCCGCGGCGGAAGAAGTTTCTGGGCAACCCGAAGTTGAGCCTGCAGTGGTAGATGAACCGGAAGAGAAGAAAGTGGAAGATGAAACAGGAAAGAAGACAGAACCCCTCGAAGTCGAGGAGACAGAACAGCCTAAACCTGACGTAGCAGACAGAGAAGGAGGCAGCGATGAAGGAACTGCTTGAGTACGTGGTAAAAGCCCTGGTCGATAATCCTGACAACGTTAAGATCGAAGAGGTAGCCGGCGAAAAGACCGTTATCTATGAGCTTAGAGTCGGTGAAGGTGATCTGGGCAAGGTGATTGGCAAGGAAGGCCGGATGGCGAAGGCGATCCGGACGATCTTGACCGCCGCTTCGATGAAGAAGGGCAAACGGGCCCAGCTAGAGATCATCGAGTAGGTCGTTTACTTCACAAGAGGCCGCCTGTGGATTTCCACATGGTCGAGTGCAAATCTACAGCAGGTCGTCTGTAGCGCGAGAGGAGGTTATCCTGCGGATTACGGTCCTGTCAGGATTGCCCTGCTACCTTGAGAGTGCTGTCCGGAACGGGCATCTGAGGATCGCACAGGAGCGTGGTGCGGTAGAGATAGGCGTCGTCAATCTGCGGGATTTCGCAGAGGATTCATATCGAACCATAGACGATGAGCCTTACGGCGGGGGAAGTGGTATGGTACTCAAGGTTGAGCCGGTGTGGGGGGCGCTCGAGACGTTAGGCGTAGTCTCTGAGGGAAGTGAAGAGGAGGGAGAGGATGAGAAGAGAAACGTTGAGAAGCCCTGGGTGGTTTTACCGACCCCTAAGGGGGCAAGGCTTACCCAGAGAGACTTCGTTCGTCTGAGCGCGAAGGAACATATCGTCTTTCTCTGCAGTCGGTACAAGGGGATAGACGAACGAATAAGGGAATGGGTGGATGAAGAGCTTTCGATCGGTGATTACGTGATAGGGGGAGGCGAGGCAGCGGCCCTCGTGATGATGGAGGGGATAACAAGGCTCCTTGCGGGTGTGGTTGGAACGAAAGAGTCGGTCGAGACGGATTCGTTTACCTGCGGCCTGCTTTCGGCCCCGACCTATACACGTCCGGAGGAGTTTATGGGAAAGCGTGTCCCGACGGTTCTGCTCTCGGGACATCATGAAGAGGTTCGCCGGTGGAGACGCAAGCAAGCCCTGGCGCTGACCCTTGCGCGTCGACCGGATCTTCTGGCTGAGTTGCGACTGGACGATGAAGATCAAATGTTGCTTTCGGAGGTTTTAGGTGAATAAGCTTACAGAAATTGAAAACCAGATGCTGAGATCAGATCTTGAGGAGTTCGGGCCAGGTGACACGGTTAAGGTTTTCTTCCGTGTCCATGAAGGCAAGAAGGAAAAGATTCAGGCATTTCAGGGCGTTTGCATACAGATTCGGGGCAGTGGACCAAATCGGAGTTTCACGTTACGCAAGATTTCCCAAGGCATAGGTATTGAGCGTATATTCCCGTTGCACTCGCCCGTGATCGAGAAGGTAGAGGTAGTGCGATACGGCAAGGTGCGTCGCGCCAAGCTTTACTACCTGCGTGAGAAGGTCGGGAAGGGCAGTTACGTGAAGGAGCGCATCGTTAGCAGGAAGAGTGATGTAAAGAAAAAAAGAAGGAAGAAATCTAAGGTGACGGCTAAGGCCGTCGGCCAGGAGGCTATAGAGGAGGTATCTGAAGCCGCAGAGAATGTGGTAACTAAACAAACACCCCCAGAGGCTCCATCCAAGGAGGCAACGGATGCTGCGACCAAATCTGGATCTCGAGGCGTGGAGGAAGGTTAGGTTACTCTGCGGGGTTGATGAAGCAGGGCGCGGGGCGTTGGCAGGGCCGGTGGTGGGAGCCGCGGTTGTATTACCATCAGGTATCGAGATAGTGGGGGTATGCGATTCAAAGAAGCTCACCCCGCGTCGGCGGCAGAAGCTCTTCAGCCACATAGTCACCAAGGCTCTGGGAATAGGCGTGGGGTTCATACCGGCCGAGGAGATAGACGAAACCGATATATTGACCGCGGCGCTCAAGGCGATGCGCCGTGCATGCGAGCGTCTTGCCCTGCGTTTGGAGCCGGATCTCGTGTTCGTGGACGGCAACCAGGAGATACCTGATCTTCCCTGGCCACAGGAGCCCTTCCCCCAGGCCGATGCGCAGTCTCTTTCGGTAGCCGCGGCTTCGGTTGTAGCCAAGGTCTTACGCGATCGGTACATGGAACAGCTCGATGCCTCATACCCCGGATACGAGTTCAGTCGGCACAAGGGCTATCCAACTCGCGAGCATGTAGACTGTTTGCGTCGCTTGGGACTCTCTCCGGTTCACCGCAAAACCTTCCGTCCGTGCGCGGAATGTGGCAATGTGGAGGTACATCACATCCCTATAACGTAGTGAACCACCGCATTCTCCGAGGATGAGAAATTCGTGCTACCGAGGGGGATCCAAATTGGGATGTGTTGAAAGGGCATGATATGTAAGGACTTGACATAAGTCGTTTCAGTAGTAGGCCTTAATCTTGACAACCTGGAGGGCTATAATATGAAAGGTTAGCGTACGGCCTCAAGCCGACGGTAACCCGTAAGATTGCGAAATAATATGAAAGGTTAGCGTACGGCCTCAAGCCGACGATAAACCGTAAGATTGCGAAATAATATGAAAGGTTAGCGTACGGCCTCAAGCCGACGATAAACCGACAAATTGCTTCGCAATTTGGAGGGTTAGCGTAACTGGCAACGCAGCAGACTTGAAATCTGCCGCCCCTTGATCGGGGCTTGGGGGTTCGAGTCCCTCACCCTCCGTAATACCCCACAAGGATACTTCGTCTCCTTGCGGGGACCCCGAGAATAAATGCTCCTTTTTTCGCGGAGCGAAAAAAGATCGCAGGCGGGCAGCTTAAGCTGCCCGTAAATTTACCTCAAGCGCCCCGCTTAATAAAGCGCACCTATTTTATTCAGCTAGGGTAAAAAGTCCCTTCGTGGGGACCTGGTTTGATGCTCCTCTTTGCTAACGCAAAAAGATCGCACAAAGGCGAAAATGCTCGCCCGCTGTATGTTTAAAAAAAATTGACATTGACTCCTTTATTGCTACAATCCAGGTAGACAAAAATTTACCAAGGAGGAGTTCATGCAAACCGACCAGGTATCATCGACCATAAGCATCCAGACCCTTGATGAGATCAGGAAGGTTTTGAGAAAAACCTGGGGCTGGCTTGCGTTCCTTGCCGTAATCAGCATAGGCCAAGCTGTGTTTTCAATCGTGTTCCTATTTATCCGACCGCAGGGCGGCATACTCAATATCCTCATCGGATTGGCAAGTAGTGCTTTAGGCATAGTCCTGGCCGTTTTTCTCTTTCAGGCCTCCCAGAGGGCAAAGAGGTATGCCGAATCCGGCACGGCAGATGAACTGACCGCATATCACGGCAAACTCAAGACCTACTTCACCCTGACCGGCTTGTTGGTTCTTATAGGTTTGGTAGCCGCGGTTCTGATGGGGTTGATAGGAACGTTTGCAGGATACAGGGGTTAATCTTTAAATCGTTGTAAGGAGATAATGAGATGAAAGAATCGGAACTCAAGGCCACTTCCCCACAGGAGTCGCCTCAACCCACCGAACCATTAAGCGTGGGTCGAAAGGCGAATCTGGACATCAAGATAAATGGCACAAGGGGATGGATGGGTTTCCTTGGCGTGGTTATAATCATTTCAGGTGCTTTGGCGGCGATATTCTCCTTGCTTACAGTATCCATATCAGTTGTGTTTCTAGGCACTTCACCCGATTCGTCGAGTTGGATATTGGTTATCTCTGTTCTTATTTACACCGGGGTAGCAATTTACCTGGGGGTTCTTTTGTTGCAGTCGTCCAGTCACGCCAAGAGGTATCTGCGTCAGGACAGTGAGACCGAGCTCCTCAAATACCACGTGAAGATGCATACCTTCTTCAAGGTGATCGGCATCATAATTATTATAGGCTTATCTGTGGGGCTGATTTTAATTATGGCCTTTTCTGGCCGATAGGTGAGGTAACCCTTCACGGGTTAAATGCTCGTTTTCTCCTGCGGGAAAAAGATCGCATAAGGCGTCTTAAGCCGTCCCCTGTATCAATCCGATTAATTCTTTTCCTGTCTTGACATTCCGTGTTTCTACGTATAATTGGTGGTAAGTCAAACGTCTATCAAAGGAGGAGTTCATGGAGCAAACGACAACGATGGCGGCGGCCCTTGATTCCGCTGCCACTGAGCAGATACGTGCTCATGTCAAGGATACCCAAGGCTGGATGAAGTTCGTGGGGATCGCTGCCATAATTATCGGCGCCCTTTATGCCTTGACTATTGTGGGTATCGTCGTGGCCTGGCTTCCCATCTGGCTGGGGGTCCTGCTTGCTCAGGCCGGATCCAAGGCCGCCGATTATGCGGATAGAGCCAATCCTGCGGATCTGGTTGAGTACCACTCCAAGCTCAAGACCCTTTTTACCATCATGGGCATAGTTATGATCATTATGCTTGCTCTTATGGTTGTCGGGTTCATAATCGGCATCATAGTCGCAATCGCTGGCGGCTTCGCCGCGCTGAACTACTGAGACGAACGCAGGTTTGGGTGAAAGGTATACCCAGGACGAGGCCATAGTTGACGTTCCCGACTAGTTTGTATAATTCTATCTTGAAGGAGGTATAGGGATTCGGGAGGATTTCGGAGAGGTGGCCGAGTGGTCGAAGGCGACCGCTTGCTAAGCGGTTGTACGGGTAAAACCGTACCGTGGGTTCAAATCCCACCCTCTCCGCTTTAACTTATTGCCGTGATTTCTGCGAAATCCCGGCAATAAAAATCCGATGGAGTAAAATGCCTCAAGAAGCCGAATCAGACACTCAGGATGGGTTTGAGTTGAGTTTACACGAACACCGCAAAAGCGGGGTTCGTGTAAGAATCGCCCCCTCGCCGACCGGAGCCATCCATGTGGGGCTGGCAAGATCAGCCCTGTACAACTACTTCTTCGCCTGCTCACACGGGGGTACATTCGTCCTCAGGATAGAGGATACCGACGTACAGCGCTCCACCGAAGAATCCGCCAATGCAATCATCTCAGGCCTCGGCTGGCTGGGCGTTACCTTTGACGAAGGACCCTACTACCAGTCCCAGCGGATGGGGATCTACAAGAAATACGCCGATCAACTGATTGATACCGGTCATGCCTATAAATGCTACTGCAGTCCAGAACGTCTTACCGAAGAGCGCAAAAAGGCCGAGGCTCAGCACAGAGCCTGGCGCTATGACCGCAGGTGCCTCAACCTCCCTGAGGAGGAGAGGAAGAAGTTCGAAGCGGAAGGAATCAAGCCCGCCATCCGCCTCCTTATCCCGGAAGGCTCCACCACGTTCACTGACCTCATCCACGGTGCTATCACCCGTGACCACAAAGACATAGACGACTTTGTTATAATACGCTCCAACGGGGTTGCCACCTACAACTTCGCGGTGGTGGCCGACGATCATGATATGGAGATTTCGCACGTGCTCAGGGCAGTCGAACACATCTCCAACACCTCGAAGCAGATACTCTTATACAATGCCTTCGGCTGGGAGATACCCCAGTTTGCCCACCTGCCTCTTATCCTGGGCGAAGACAAGAAGAAACTCTCCAAGCGCCACGGTGCCATGTCTTTAGAAGAGTTTCGCGCTCAGGGCTTTCTTGCCGACGCCATGGTCAACTTCCTGGCACTCCTTGGCTGGTCTCCGGGCGAGGATAGAGAGATTATCTCTCGTCAGGAGTTAGTGAAACTCTTCAGTATAGAACGCATCAACATCTCCAACGCGATATTCGACATGCGCAAGCTGGAGTGGATGAACGGCGAGTACCTGCGGGCAATGGATACTCCCCAACTCCTTACCGCCTTCCATGATTGGCTCGGCTATCAGGGGATCAGCCTGCCTCGTGAATACGCCTCTGCCGAGTTTTTATCCAGGGCCTTACCTCTTATCGCCGAGCGTTCCCGCACCCTTGCTGAGGTTTACGAGGGCCTGCTCCCTTACGTATCCGATGATCTTACCTACGATGAGGAAGGTCTGAACAAGCATTTCCGCAAGGACCCGGAGGGAGTCAAGGAGAGACTCAATCTCTATCGTGAAAAACTGGAGGCACTCCACAAGTTCAACAAAGAAACCGCAGAGGGGGTGTTACGTGAGCTGGTTGAGGAGTTAGGGATCAAGCCCGGACTCGTAATTCACCCGGTGCGCGTTGCCGTAACCGGAAGAACGGTCGGCCCCCCACTTTTTGACTGCCTGGAGCTTTTGGGCCGGGAAAGGGTGCTGAAGCGACTGTCAAACCTGCCGGAGTAGGATTTCTTCGCTACATTAGCTTGTGAAGGCCTTCTTGTTTGAAGTGTTTATCCTGGCTTAGAACTTCCGTAAGGGATTCAGACTTCATAGTGTTAATAGAAATACAATCGGTTAAGCTGTAGCTTTTATCCATCCGATCTTCATACAGCTTGAGCCCGTGTTCGAATGAAGTACGGGTCTGTGGTAGTACTTTCACGTTGGGATCGGCCAAGATTGCTCGTACCATTTTTACAGCTATGTTACGAAGATGTTCACCATAACCGGATAGATAGTTCAAGAATTCCATCAATACTTCGTCCGTAGTTATCCTCCTCACTTTATCGCCTAGAGATTCCTTTGCTTTCAGAGCGGCTTTTCTTAACGAGTCCTTAGGATTGGCAATAGCGACCAAGTAGCATGCATCAACAAAAACGGTTTCCTACATTCAACGTTGAAGTGCAACACTAAGGTTAGCGACTTCGAGGGGTGTTTTGAAACCCAGGCACTTGCTCCGCATGCGTCGCCCTTCGGTCCTGGGTCTGTTATTAAGCCTTGACTCTATCAACCTGATATCCTCGTCACTGATTATAGCGAAGTCAGTCTTCTTTGGCAAGTATTGCCTGATGAGTCCGTTGGTGTTCTCGTTGGTGCCGCGCTGCCAGGAAGAGTAAGGGTTGCAGAAGAAGCACTTTATCTTCGCTTCTTCTGAGACTTCTTCATGCCCGGCATTCTCGATGCCATTGTCGAAAGTGATAGTATGCCTGGAGTCTCTGTGGAAACACAGCAGGCGGCTGATGATGGCTTTCGAGGTCAGAGGTGCAGTTCTAGCCTCCAGCTTCTCAACCTGAACCAGCCTGCTCTTTCGTTCCACCATGGACAACAGGGCAGCTTTGCTCTGACGCGATACCAAGGTGTCAGCCTCCCAGTCCCCGAACCTGTCTCTGGCCTCTACTTCAGACGGCCTGTGCTCTATCCCTATCCTCCCTGTTATCTTAGACCTATGCTTGTCCGGAGCCTGACTTTTCCGCTTGCGTCTGCGGTGAGAACGCCTGAGACAGCCTATAAGCTCTCCTCGGTTGGGAGTGGAAGGATGGTAGATGTATTGATAGATGGCCTCGTGGCTGATGGATAAACCAGGATGATCTATCCCTATCCTGCCCGCTATCTGTTCCGGTGACCAGTCCTGTTTGAGCTTTGACTCAACGTAATCCCGGACTTGTTTGTTCCTAAGCCGCATCCTTTGACTTACCATACTCCTGTGCTTATCGGCTCGCTCCTGAGCGCGGTGATCCATGTAATAATCGTAGATGGATGAAGAGTTGCGGCGTAACTCGCGGGAAATCGTAGAGGGATGTCGCCCAAGAACACCGGCTATCTTTCTAACCGACTGACCTGAACGATACATTTTATCTATCCTCTCCCGCTCTCGTAAATCCAAGTGATGGTATCTTGTTCGCATACACACTTAGAATAACGTATTCCTTCCCGCTTTCCAAGGTGTTGCACTTCATTATTGAACCCACGAGAAACAACTTGAACTGCTGAGTGAAAAGGGGGTTAGGCCCACTGGGGAAAAGAAAACTTCCGCGTAGGCCTGCGCTGGTGCTACTACTTCTCCGGAGAGTTTTAGGCGGGGCTGTCCTATAGGGATGAGACATGCAAGGTTACAGTAGCCTTTTGAGAAACGGATTCATAACTTAAGGTGTCCGGCTGCCATGTACTCTGTCTTTGAACTTAGATATAAGCGACGGGTTAAGACAAGAGGGAGCATCGGATTGACAGTGCGTAGTCCAATCTAAAGAGTTTCCGTCAAACTAGAAGATACAGCCGCTTGCGGAGACCTGGAGGTTGAGGGTTATCTCCTTGTGCCAGGTCCTGTGACATCAGGAGAGTCTACCTCAGCACTAGCGCCTTTCTTTTTACCCCACACGGCTGTTTCGCACCCGTGCGGGGACCCCGACTAGCGAAGTATTACAGCTTTTTTTGTGATCGTTAAGTCAGCACTTTCCAACCTCACAAAGTAGACGCCTGAGGGAAGGGTAGTGGAGAAGCTCACTTCCCCCGAACCGCGGATAGTCAGCCGCTCAATCTTCCGGCCAGCCGCGTCGTAGAGGGTCAGGGTGCCTTGCTGGCCTTGAGGGATCGAGTAGCTAACGCAAAGGGGATCGGTGAAGGAGCGCACCTGGAGGGTGATGAGGTGCGTTACGGGTGTTACGGACTCCTCGATTCCCGTGTAGATGAGCGGTTTGGAGAGCTGGTCGTCTTCGTCCGACTCATCCGGTTCCATCACGGTGCGGATGGTCAGGATGTATGGCGCGGGGTGGTCTGGAGTAAACTCGGCGAGGGAAACGATCTCTTCGGTGTCTGAGGGTAGTGAGTAGGGCACGGCGTCGTAGTAGGCTAAACCGGAGGTGTCCCAAATCTCCGCGATCACCAGGAAGCTGTCTGCCGGTTCTCTGCCGAAGTTCTTTATGCGTGCCTGGGGTGTGTAGGGATGGCCTTCCCTCAGGGAATCACCTGAAAGTATCTCCTTCACCCCAACGTCGTAGTCCGCATAGCCCATCAAACGTATGTCATCCCAGTAAATCTTTTGCCCCCGCCGGGGGGGTAGGTAAGCACCCCATCCCATTACGAGAAAGCTATCTACAGTTGAGGTGGGGGAGATGTTTCCCCCCGCCAGATCAGCACGGATATCCCTGGCCAATAGATACCACGATGTGTCGTCTGGGAAGTAGAAAAAATAGAGTGTTTTCATTGGTGGTGGAAGAGAAGGAGTTTCTCCTTCCCGTACCAAGACGTAACCTGCAACCCAGTATGGATTTTTGCCCGCATCTATATAAAGAGCCATCCAGCCACCTTGTTCACGACCGGGAAGAAGTGGTGTAATGGAATAATTCAGCATCAAGCTATCAAGATCAGAAACTGTCTTGCGGCAACAAAACCCCTGGATCACTATCGCTGAATCATAATAAATGCTCGAGTAGTCGCCTGTACGGTTATCGCATGATCCTGAAAAACCGCCCTTCAAGGCCTTTTCTGCATCGTGGCGGTTTGCGATCGCCGAGTCCGGTCTCCCGTCATTCCTTCCAGTATAGCTTTGCCACACTTCACTATCCTTTTCAAAACTATGGTCTTTGATAAGGTTCACTGTTTCCAGTGCAAAAAGTGCCAGGGGTAAAAACGCCAAGGCAAACATACGCTTCATCTTACGCCTCCTTTTTTGGTGATTTCATCATACACTACTTTCCTTCCCTGTCAAGAGGGGGGAGCTAACGCTCCCCCCTTAATCTTCCTTACTTGATTAGAACCATCTTTTTTCCACCCCACACGGCTGCTTCGCACCCGTGCGGGGACCCCGACCTCTTACTTGATTAAAACCATCTTCTTTTCACCCCACACGGCTGCTTCGCACCCGTGCGGGGACCCCGACCTCTTACTTGATTAAAACCATCTTCTTAGAAGCCTGGTAATCTCCAGCAGTGAACCGCACGAAGTAAACCCCGGACGCACAGCGGCGGTTGACGTCGTCACGGCCTGATGGGAGTAGCTGATGGGATACGTCCATATCCAGCTTGACAATGCTGGATTATCCGGCATAGTAATACATGGGTCGAAGGTTGTCGGGCATGCGAGCGGTTGCTGGGCTGGCCGTAATTTTGTTCTCCGGCTGCGCCATGCGGCAGACCTTTGCAGATCTCAGCAGGAAGAGGGGGCCTGTCAGCCCTGAGGAGATCAAAAGGTACGAACGGTTCATCAAACGCAGCGCGCCAGGGGAGGAGGCTTTCGTGGCGCTGGAACGCGTTGCCGAGCTTTACATCCGTGCCGGCGAGTGGGAGCAGGCGGCAGAGGTCTACGAGCGCTATCGGGGGTTGTTTGATACCATGGACGAGCGGTTTGAAAAGGTAATCGCGCTGCTTGAGGCCGAGGAAGAGGGTCTTGTGGTCGCCAACCTGGGTCAGGGCATCAACACCAGCGCTCACGAAGGGTTGCCCGTACCCACAGCCGACGGAATGTATCTTTATTTTACCGGCAAGGACCGCTCAGACGGCTTCGGCGAGGAGGATATATTTGTTTCCATATTCGAGAACGGCGGATGGGGTAAGGCTGAGAACCTGAGTGCGGGTGTTACGGGCGTTACGGGTGTTACGGGGGTTACGGGTGTTACGGGGGTTAATACTATGCGGAACGAGTCGCTTTGCTCGATCTCGGCGGACGGCAACCGGCTTATACTTTTCGGCAACTATGCGGGCAGCTTTGGTGGCGGCGACATCTTCTTCTCCGACAGGACCCGTCAAGGTTGGGGCAGGATGCAGCATCTGCCCAGGCCTATAAACAGCATATACTTCGAGTCCGACGGATTCGTGACCTCGGACGGCAAGGCGATGCTTTTTACCTCGGACAGGCCTGGTAACATCGGGGAGTTTCACCCCAAGGATGAGCCGTTCCACGGCAACACCTGGGGGAATACCGACATATACGTCTCGCAGCGCACCGAGCAAGGCTGGAGCGAACCGATCAACCTCGGCCCGATTATCAACACCCCTTTTGCGGAGCGCACCCCGTTTCTTCATCCTGACGGCAAGACCCTTTACTTCTCATCGGACGGTCACTACGGCCTTGGCAGGCTGGACGTGTTCAAAACGGTCCGGCTGAGCGAGACATCGTTGACCGAGTGGAGCGAGCCTCGCAATCTGGGCAAACATATCAACACCGCGGGCGACGACTGGGGGTACACGGTTTCCACATCCGGAGAGATCGCCTACTTTGCGGCGTATGGGGGGTATGAGGGGCATGGCGGCTACGACATCTACTCGATCACCCTGCCCGGCCAGGCGCGGCCCGAGGCGGTGGCGACCATCCGAGGCAAGGTTACCGACGAGCAGGATAACCCCCTGACCGCGGCGATAAAATGGGAGGATCTGGCAACAGGCGAGAACGCAGGCGAACTTCGCTCGAACCCGCAGGACGGAAGCTACTTTATCGTCCTGCCCCTGGGTGCGAACTACGGCTACTACGCGGAGAAGGAGGGCTACTATCCGGTTTCAAAGAACGTAGATTTAACCGAACAAACCGAGGCGGTGGATATAACGGAAGACATCATCATGGCCTCGATTTCAGAGATCAAAGAGAAGGGGATCGCGGTGCGGATCAACAACATCTTCTTCGAGTTCGACCGCTACAGCCTGAAGCCCGAGTCCTTTCCTGAGTTGAACCGCCTTGCAAAGGTGCTCAATGAGAGCCCGGATATGAAGGTGGAGATAGCCGGCCATACCGATAACGTCGGCACCGAGGAGTATAACCTGGAGCTTTCGCGCAAACGAGCGCAGTCCGTGGTCTCATACCTTGTTTCGGTTGGATGCAATCCTGCCAACCTAATTCCCAGAGGTTACGGGGAGCAAAAGCCCATCGATACCAACGAGACCGAGGAAGGGCGAGCGCTCAACAGAAGAGTAGAGTTCAAATTCCTGAAATGATCATCGTGAGCAACTTCCGCAGGGATCTACCTTATGAAGCTTGAGACAGGGGAGCTTAGGTAAACCGCAAGGATGGTGGTATTGAGAAAAAAACCTACCACATCTCCTTTAGGTCCCGCCTGAAATCCGGACGATGTCTTAACTCCACCCCCAGCCTCTCCTGCACCCAGCCGTTCTCAAATCCTAAATCGAACATATAGGAGGCAGCCTCCTGGTACTCGGCACGGGTGATGGTTCGATCGTAAGCCGTTCCCCTCATCCTTGACGTGGGGAAGTACTGACCCATGAGCGAGATCGCCACTTTAACTCCAGCGGTTTCGGCTAACACCCGTAACACACCTTTCGTGTTTTCGGTCTCGCCCGGGATCATCAAGTGACGCACTATCAACCCCTTACGTGCGGCGCCCTCCTCCCCCTCATCATCAGTCTCAAGCTCGCCCACCTGACGCCACATCTCAGCAAGTGCGGCACGGTTTACCTCGGGATAGTCGGGAGCCGTTGAGAGCTTGGCTGCAAGCTCAGAATCTGCGTACTTTGCGTCTGGGAGGTAGATGTCCACGATTCCGTCCAGAAGCCTTAAAGCCTCAAGCGACTCGTATCCCCCGCAGTTGTAGACCAGGGGCAGGCGAAGGCCCTGCTCTGCAGCGATCTTAAGACCCTCAAGAAGCCAGGGCAGGTAGTGGGAGGGCGTTACCCAGTTTATGTTATGAACGCCGGCTTTCTGGAGTTTAAGCATCCCTTTAGCGAAGTCCTCAATAGATATATCCTTACCCTCGCCTTCAAGGCTTAACTGCCAGTTTTGACAGAACTTACAGCGCAGGGAGCAGTGGGAGAAGAAGACGGTTCCGGAGCCGCGGTAGCCGGAAAGCACCGGCTCCTCGCCTAAGTGTCGTATGAACATAGATACCCGTAACACCCCCTCCGCCCGGCAGATTCCGAGTTCTCCCTCAAGTCGCCTCACCCCGCAGGCGCGTGGGCATAACTTACACAACTGCGCGAGTTGCCAGGCTCGCTCGATACGCTCGTCCAGTTCACCGGACCGCACCAGGCCAAGGTAGCGAGGAACTGTTTTAGTCACGCGGAATTGTATTCATTTATAGAAGGGGGTCAAGGGACTGCAGGTTTTATGGACAAAAGCTGGTCAAAAGATGGACAAAAGTTGGACAAAAGATGGACAAAAGCGCGACTTCGTCGCGATTGCAAATTGCAAATATCAAATTTCAAAATGACGGAGTGGGGACGTCCGAGGTAAAAAAGCTGGACAATGGACAGCTCACGGCTGACAGCTGTCGGCTGACGGCAAACCGTATGGGTCCCACTTGGCCGACGGGGATTCAGCAATATTATCTCAGGTTTCCGATACGCCTCAGAGTTCTTAGCTTTGTGCTATGGGATTATTCCCTACGTTCGCCCTTCGGAATTCCGCAAGCGTCATCCTTCAGAGCTTCGGAGTGCTCCTCGCAATGACGGTAAGGGGTCTTTCGGCCCTTGCTGCGATCTTTTGTCCGAAGGACAAAAGGAGCATTAAAGAGCTTGACTTTTTGCGATTTTCATTATCATATAACCGTAACCGAGGAGGATTGATGAATGAGCAAGAAGAGAAATCAGTTCTTCCGCCTGAAGAGCCTGATTTTGAAGACCCTAATTTCAACTGGGAAGAATGGGATAAGCTGGGGTTCAAAGGAGTTGCGGAGAATATAGTTACCGATATTGAAGCATTTGGAACGCCACTTATCTATGGGGTCTACGGCCGATGGGGCAGCGGGAAAACATTTATGATGCGGGCATTGCAGAAGTGCTTTGAAAAGAAGGAAAGGAAGGGTAAATACAAAACCGTTTGGTTCGACCCCTGGCTTTATGAACATGTCGATAGGGAGCAGCTTTTCCTCGGCTTATTGAATAAAATTCAAAAAGAAATCTACCCCAAGGGACGTGAACTGAGGAACATAGGTATGAAAGCAGCCGCAGGCGCTTTAGCTATCGGACGATTGGCAGTTGATAAAGTAGTTTCTACGGAGAATCTTGAGGACTATTACAAAAGAGCTTCCAAGCTAATAGGCAAAAATCAACTTGAAGTCGTTGATGCAGTAGAGAAAGCGCATGCAGATCTAGAAAAGGCTATAGAAAAAGCTTTAGATAAAGCAGATGCGGAAACCCTTGTGCTTTTTGTTGATGATTTGGATCGCTGTCTACCTGATCGTGCAATCCTCCTTCTTGATCAGTTAAAGAACTTCCTTTACTTGCCCCGAGTAATAACGGTTTTGGGAATCGACGAGGAGGTTTTTGCAAGGATGTTGAATAGGCATTACGGCTATCATAGTGAAAAGGAGGTTCTCAATCAAAAATCAATAGGGGGTAAAGAAGAATCTGGACGGAAAGACAGGCAAGATTTTGGACGACAGTACCTCAAAAAGATAGTCAGAAAGTCTTACCGAATCAATGTTAAAACTTTGAAAGAACTCCTTGACCAATACAAAGAGTATTCCAATTGGTTTAAGGTTCATCCAGGGCTTACTTATGCGATGGCGCAAACGTGGGGAATAATGAAGCCCGTAATTGCCCGCGAATTGAAACGGTGCGCAGAGAAATTCCTCAGTCTGATTGACCTTCAAGAATGCAGAGAAGTACTGTACAATATAACTGATAGGCAAAACCAAGACAATGAAATTACGTGGAAGCAATTCTTAAATACTGTAAAAGGATATATGTTTTCCTCAGGAAAATCAGAAAATCTGGAGTTTCGGTATGAAAATCTAAAACTCCTTAGTGAGGTTGCCGCTCTTTTGATTCTTTGGGAAGTGGTTGTTTTATCTGAGGAATTAGATTTCCCTCTTGACCCCAACGTGGAATATAGATCATATCAAGAACTTTTGAAGAAGAATTCTACAGTCTACATCCCCATACTCAACCAGGTTTACAATGAGATTGTGACTCTATCGTAGAACCCGGTCAATGGAGCGCGGGGTCTCCAACCCGTGCATATACAAGTAACGGACTAGTAAGGGAGGGCCGACCTTAAGGTCGGCCCCTACAATTCAATCTGAAAAATCTGTGCTCCGAAGGGGAACCCTAGTTAGGTTCCAATCTGCGGTTTTACTCGCCCCCCAGTTCCCTTGCGATTTTGGCTACGATGATTACACATCTTGGCGGTAACGGACTGGAGAGTCCGTTCTCCAATTTCCATTTAATCTGCGAAATCTGCGTAATCTGCGGATTTACTCTCCCCCCAACTCCCTGGCGATTTTGGCCATGATGATTACACATCTTAGAGGCCTTGGTGCTGGTCAATCTCCCTGGTTTCAAGGGGTTTTGACCCAGTCCGCACAGGGTGCCCCTTTGGGTATCAGGTCGGCCCGCACGGCGAATTATTCGGGCCTGATTGCTCCTTTTGTCCACAGCACAAAAGACCGTAAACCTGAGAGCACTTAAATGGCTGTTTATCTCAAAATAATCGAGATACCCCTCACTAGTAGTTACCTTATTCCGCTTTCCCCGTAGGTTCCAGCCCTTCCAGCCGGCTTGCCCGGCGTATCCTTAAGGTGTTCATTAGCTGGTGCCGGCGGTTTAACTCCAGTATATCCAGAACCCTTTCCCATAAAACCTCATCATCAACCGCAAGGTATACCATATCCTCAGGGTCTATCCCCTTGGCATTAAAGCTATCAGGCAGTGCCTGAATCCCTGAAAGCGGTTCTCCGTCAAGGGAGATTTTCCCGGATTTCTCAAGGTAAATAAGGTGATCCGCGCTATCCTGCCAGCCAGGGTCAGGTTTGGTGAACCCCGTATCAACCGAGACCTTGAACTGCCTGGAAGAGGTGGGGGAGGGCTGGCTGAAGATGAATCTTTTCTTCCCTCTGAAATCCGGGGGATGGATTTTTGATTGCGAGGAGACGGTAAAGAGGATGTCCATGATGCCGAAAACCTCCCCGGCCTGTGTCTGAGGCTGGGTTCTTATGTGACAAACCGGGAAATACCTGGGGGGTTCCTCTAAGAATTCATAGTCTTCGTAATCGGGGAAAAGATATTCGAAGTATTCATACAGTTCTTCTGACCCCATTCTCAACCCATGGATACTCATATCCCCGTCTTCTGTTACAACAATCACCACGGCTCCTTCGCCCCAGATATAAATCTGCAGATCGTCTTCCAGGTTTACCCATCCATTCACGCGTTCGTCTTCAATCTTGACCCCACCCGGGTCAGGCTTTTTGAAGTTGATATTCCAAACTACTTTCACTAACTCTTTGAGCGCCTGGCTGTAGGTGAGGCCCAGGAACCCGTACTTTTTATGAGCCTGGTTAAAAGCCTGGTAAGGAACCCCGTAATCTGTGCATATCTTCTTTACCTCGTTGCGGAGATGAATAAGGTAGGCGGGTTTTGATATGCCCAGGTGTGTTAAATGATCTATGGTTCCAGCAATCTTGATATACAGCGGCACCGGAGGATGATGAAAAAAGTAGTACGAACTTCTTTGGATGCGCTGCATGATCTCAAAGTGCTGTCTGGGGGTGCATTGGGTAGATTCTGATTCAGATGTGCACCCTAAAGCAGTAGACAAGAGCACAAGTAAAGCGAGAACCATAGATCTTCTCATAGATAACCACTCCTTTCCTAAGTTAACTAATATTTACAGGTTTGTCAAGCACCTCGGGCTTTAGAAAAAATCGATTCCTATACCCAAGATCCCTGACATATTTTTAATTATTGGCGATATTTTAAAAACCTACATCCAACGTTGAAGTACAACACCAAGGAGGGTGACTATTATTCCTCCCCCTTGATAGGGAAGGTGGCTTTCCGCTGGAAAGCCGGAGGAGGTGAAAGCTTGAATGGAGTGCGATGACCGTGTCATTGCTGCATCAACATGGTTGATGCACTCCAAAGACAGAGTTAGAAGCTAATCAATGCATTATCCAGACCTATCTAACGTTAGGTGATATCTTACATTTGGCCGACGGGGATTCAGCAATATTATCTCAGGTTTCCGATACGCCTCAGAGTTCTTAGCTTTGTGCTTTAAGATTGCCACGCAAGGCTTCACCTTGCTCGCAATGACTGAGGGTCTTAGGCCTTTGAAAATGTGGCACAGGCTCTCCAGCCTGTGTATTTATATTAAGAACGGACTGGAGAGTCCGTTCCACATTATTCCCGACGCCGAGGTGGTCTCTCCCATCACTCATTATTCGCCTCTGAGTCAGGCGGTATCCTGATTTTCCCCTACATCCAGCGCAGCCTTTGTATCGGCTGGAAGGTTGCTTTGATGTCAATCTGTCCGTTGATTGTATCAATGTCCATCACCTGGATAAGCCCGTAGTAGCCGTCCTGGGTAAGTATGGCGAAGGTTTCGCCTGCCTGCACGGAATCAGCGGCGTTCCCATAGCCCAGCGCCGGAACTGCCTCTACGTCTTCGATACCCGATACGTCCAGCGCCTCGGTTATACTCGTGGAGCGCCAGCCGGTGACACCTCCTGAATAGCTTGGATCATAGATAACCTGATTTGCACTCGCCAGATAGTAGGTCCCTCCGAATCCGCCGGAGTAATCAACCCAATTGGTGAAGTAGCAGTCTATGTCATCGCGGTTAGTTGAGTCTGTCATCGTGTATGAGGCTACGCACTTGGCAGCCGGATCGAACCCTATCCCGCTTGGGCCGTCGCCGTTGAGTTCGTAAACGGTAAGCTCAGTTACAGGTGTAGGAGCAATGGAGATTTTGGCCGGCTCGGTTTCACCTGCGGAGCCAAAACCAACTACTTCGATCTCTTTGCCGTACTCGTACAGGTCGTACTCGGTTTCCTCCAGCGAGTCTGCAACCAGTTCGTCGTCCAGGTACAGGGCGTAGAGCCAATCCTCGGTTTTCCCCCAGCAGCCTGAACTATAGGGAGCAATTGAACTCCAACTGACCTTGACTCCATCGCCACCCGACAGGGCTACGACCGAGATATTGGCTATATCGGGAGCTACGTCGAAGGTGGCGCTGAGGAAAAAGATCGCTCCAACAACAAGGGCAACTATCTTGACGCTCTTATGCATTTATGCCTCCTGGAAGGGCTTAATCTTCCTTTATGCCGGTGACGTGTTTTTCTGCAACCAACCAGCGCAGTTCTGGCACTGTCTGGCAGGCGAGTTTCAGGGTGACCTTAAGGCCATCCACATCCATGATACGGAGTTTGGCGTAGTGGGCGTCAGCCTCATACACACCTATCCACAGGGCGTAAACCCCGCCCGCCATGATGTCTGAGTAGTTGTAGTAGCCATCAGATGGCGCGAGATTCAAATCCTCGTAGCTTATCCTCAAGGGGTCTGTAACGCCGTTCATCTTGTCGTTAAGTGGTGGTTCGTGGACGTCAGGACCGGCGATTGCCATATCAGCGCCGCCAAAGTCCACGATAAAGAAATCTACGTGCGGCCAGGTAGTCGTATCGCTCAAATCGTAGGCGATGGCGGAACCATCTTCCGCAAATCCGAATCCTGCGGGGTCATCCGGATTGGGATGATCGGTGGCGTGGACCTCGACCTCCCATCTTTCGCTTTTTTGCTGTTCAGCAAGGCCAGGGATGATCTCTGTTCTGGGGCATGGCGGACGGGGGTACCACTCGGTGGCCCACAACACAAGCTCCGCCGTCTCCACAGCCCCGAAGTGAAGTGTGCCTGGTTCACTTCGTCCTTCAGGATAGACGGCATAGACCTCGACAAGCGCACACGGGGTGTGAACGTAGTCTATGGTTTCTGTGACCGGCGCCTGATCCACGCTGTCCACGCTTACCACATATTCCTCAGGGGTTGCAGCGCCAGGAGGGCCCCAGGTTAGCTCGACCGCACTCCCTTCGTCTATTACCACAAACTTCAGGTTCTCGACCGGGGGATAATCATCGAGGTATTTCCCCACAAGACTTGCCTCTCGCGGGGTTTCGGAATCCTCGCAGGCCATCTGAACCAAGGCTAAGCAGGCGGTTAACGAGAAAGCTAAAACAATGATTCTCTTCATTGACCCTCCTTGGTGGGTTTGCATCAATCTATTATGCCGAAACCGTTCTGCGTGTCAAGCCCTCACCACCACACCGAGAAGTAGGAGCAGCGGCTGCAGGGTGATGGAAGGCGTCCGTCCTGGGCCAGGTGACGCTTGCGGTGATGGTTAATCGCCATCCAGTGACCTATCCCCTCAGCACCCCAAAGTCAAGCCCATAAAAAAGAAGGCCCTGGGCCTTCTTGGAATTTTTCTCTATGCCTATGATTAGACCTTGGGCCGCCGGAGGCGGTTTAAGTATGTGTTTACTTTACCAGCTTGCGCCTCGGCTTGGATAAAGGCATCCCCATCTTCTCGCGGAGTTCGTCCACCTCATCGTAAAGCGCTTCCATATTCTCGTTGAGAATTTCGTCATTGGCGTTGGCTTTGGAGACATTGCTTTTAAGACTATCGAGCGTTGTTTCTATACTGCTCAATCGAGCCTCGATCTCGTCCAGACGTGGACCGTAGTCAGCCTGGATCACACGACGAGGCACGCATCCGGCGAACATAACCATACCTGCCAGGACCAAACCGACCACAAGGATTTTCTTTACCACGGTTAACCTCTCAACTTAAAGGAGGGAGAGGCGCAGCCTCTCCCTCCGGGATTTCACGAGTAAGGGAGTTAGCCCTTAGAACAGACGGAGTTCTTGAATCGGCTGGAATGTCGCCTTGATATCAACGGCTCCGTTATCGGTGCTGATGCTTATTACCTGGATAAGTCCGTAGTAGTCGTCTTGTGTGTAGATAGCGTAAGTCCCGCCTTCTGCCACTGCATCTTCAGGACGACTGTAGTAGCCTGTTTCCGGTACCATCTCTACATCTTCAATGTTCTTTGTTAAGTCGTTGGTAATGCCTGTTGAGCGCCATCCGCTTACTTCACCAGGGAAGCCAGGGTCATCGGCAAGGTTTTCTGCAGGGCTGCAGAGATCGTACTCCCCTCCAAAGCCATCTGACTTGACCAGCCAGTTGGTGAAGTAGCAGTCGATGTTCTCTTTGTTGTCATCAGATGCCATCGAGTAGGTGCTTACTGCCTTGGAAGCAACATAAAAGCCGATGCCGCTGTTGCCTGAGCCGTTGAGTTCCCAAACAGTAGGGTTGGCCACATCGATAGGATAGGTGTCAATTTTGACGCCTTCGCTTTCATCGTTGCTAGAAACCACAGTGACTTCATACTCACCGGCTTTGCCCGGCTCGAAATGCTTGTATTCCGTTACGCTGATTTCTTCCTCAACGAGGGTTTCGTCGAAGTAGACGCTGTAGGTTTCGTCTCCGGTTGCATCTGTGGGTTCAGTCCAGGTAAGCTTGACGCTTGCTCCTTCATCAGCAGCCTCTGCAGCGAGGTTTCTCACTTCACCGGGAGGTTCGCCGTCGCAACCCGTCATGAAGACGACGAACGCCCCTACTGCAACCAGCAGGGTTATACCTAGTACCTTTTTCATAATAAATCCTCCTAGGCTTTCAGTGATTTACTTGATTTTCTCTCGCGGGGGCTTTTTGACGGCGCCGCCGGTGACGACCGGTTTGCGCTCCGCCGGCTTCGTGCCGTGGAACTCTTCCATGTGCGTATCGTACTCGTCCTGGAGCTCGGTAAGGGTTACGGCGATAGCCTCAACATCGGCCTCGAGGGTCTCGACCCTGTCCTGCAGGTCAGTGATCACCTCGGAGCCCTCGCCGCCTATCTTGCCACAGCCCAGGACCGTGCCTGCGGCTATCACAACACCGGCGATAGCCAGAATAGCGAAGAGTTTCTTCATTGGTAAACCTCCTTGGTTTTTGGATTATACAGTCTCACCTTAGACTTGTTTTTATGCTCGATCGACTTCAATGCCTAATAATAGGGAGAATCCAAGGATTTGTCAAGCCCCTTGACAACCAACTTGATTGACCTAGTATTGTTATATGAAGAAGTCAAAAACAACCGCAACGGTGCTGTTTTTCGATCTTAAAGACTGGTACAGGCAGAATCAGGGCAGGGATGCAGCCGATATTGCCGCCGAGCTTGATTCCTTCTACGGAAAGGTCATAGAGTCGGCAGCCAGGCATGGCGGTCGAGTCGTGAAGTTCATGGGAGACGCGGGACTTTTGCTCTTTGAGAGTCCAGACAACGCGGTCAGCTTTGCCCGTGATCTGGGCAAAAACCGCGAGGTTCACGTAGGGATCGAGACAGGCGAGGTGGTTTCAGGGACGTTCGGCAAGGGCGAGCTGCAGTGGTTCGACGCGATTGGAGAACCGGTCAACCGGGCCGCAAAGAACATGCAACGCGCGGCGAAAGCCGAAAAAAACATCCTCCTCGGCCCCTCGGCCTGGGAAGCCCTTTCTACCCCTGATCGCGAGGGCCTGGCCTGCTCTGAAGAATAAATTGCTCCTTTTTACCAACGGCAAACCTTCTTATTTTTCCTTTCGGGGTCCCCGCGCTGAGACGAAGTATCAGCGTGGGGTTCTAAAAGTAGAGAGTCAGGTCGGCCTTAAGGCCCTCGAACGGCAGCTCGTAGGCGCAGACCCCGTTCTTGCAGATGTATTCCCCCTTGAACCGCCCGTATGAAATGGTGAGATCGAAGGGGTAGGCGTTGTAGCGGATGGAGCCCCAGGGCCACAGCTCCGTCTCTTCCCTTAATTCCGCAACGCCTCCGCCGGAGAGAACCAAGGAACCCCAACCCAGCTCTGCAAGCGCGCGCGGCTCGTCCCAGCTCTCTGTACCCTCGGTGACGCTGCGGTATGAGCCTTTAAGGTGCAGGAAAACCTCACCGATCAACGTCTCGTAGGAAAGGCCTGCCTCCATTAAGTCGTTCTCCGGGTTTACGGCGCCGGGTATCTCGCGGTCTATCATGATAAAGAAAGGAATGAAGGTATGCCCTGCCAGGTCAATACGCGGCTCGACGCCCAGACGGTCAAGGGCGCTCTCCTTTGTGGAATCCCAGGCTGACGAGTATGATGCGTCAATCCAGAGCCAGTCCCATGGTGCAAGGTTCAGCGCAAGGTGGTATCCCTGCTCGTCCGCACCCTGGTTGACGGATTCTGCGTCAGGGTTGCACGGGGGCGGTGCGTTGATCCCGCCTGCAAGACCCTTGTAATCCTTTGCCTCAAGAAGGATGCCTATACCCTTCTGGGAGTAGGATAGGGAGGCGGTAAGTCCAAGTCCGTTGATGTTGTCGGTACCGATCCAGCCTTCGGCAGATCGGCGTCCCCAGGTGAAACGCTGGGCAGTAGCCGCGGTTAAATCGAAACGCCACAGACGGAGCGTAAGATTCTCCTCTGCCCACTCCTCGAACGCACGTCCGAAGAGGGTATCAGCGTCCCGGGTCGCGTCGCGCCGCAGGTATGCTGCACCCAAATCCAGTGCGTCAATCGGCCAGACCTCCAACTGGGCCGCGTATATCCAGTCGTCTCTCGTTACCTTATCTTCGGTAAGCATCCGGCCCGCCAGAAGCCCGATTCCAAGAAAATCGTTCTCCCAGCTCAACCGGCCGCCGTCCAGGTTGCGATCTATGCGCAGTGGTTTGTCCTCAAATGAGGAAAGCACGAGCCCCTGGCCCAGGGTCTCGTAGTAGTTGCCGAGCCACAGGCTCACAGCGTCCTTTTCATACCCAAGGTAGCGCTGGCTTATCACTATCCTCTCCAGGGTGTCGCGAAGGTTCTCGGCATCCAGAAGGAATCGTCCGCCGATGCGGAAGCGATCAACGAAAAGATCGGCCTCGGCTTCGTTGTAAAACTGGGATGACCAGTGCTGGGTCTCCAGCCACAGATTGGTTGTATTGACCCCTGAAAGCGAGACCTCTCCGATGAGTAAGAAAATTAGAACCATCACATATTATCTGAGACGGGAAGGGTTTGTCAATGCTTTGCTGATGCTGACTTTTATTCCTGGATTTGAAGAACAAAGGTCTGTTTATCAACCTCCTCCCCGCCCGTAACACTCATCACCACCCTGCCTTCGGTCCCTTCGGTACCGCTTGATATGGTCAGGTGAAACCCCTGTGAGGCTTCGTTCGCAGGCACCTGCACGTCGAACGGTGTGGGATAACAATTACCTTCATCGCAGATCAGGACCCCCCATCCTGCAGGGAGTTCCAACAAGTCGGGAGGAAGGTCTACGGTCAAGGTCAAAGCGTTACCGGTATGGTTCTTTAGATCAAAGTAGTAGTAGCCGGTGTCTCCGAGTTCGGGCTTTGTCTGGATCGTATCACTGGCTACCTCGATGCTGAACTCGCCCTCGTCAGGGCTTCCTCCGCCGAGCTCGTAGGATGCGGCCTGGTAGACGTTGAGGTCTTGGGCCTCTATCCAGACGACAGCAGTAAGCGGTCTGCCCCAGGAGCCATCGAGCGGCATGGCGCGATCCAGATTCACGGTGTCGCCCGGCTCAAGGGTTAAAGCGTCCTCGCCAGCGGCCTCGGGCAGGCGTCTGACGGTATGGTGAAGCAGTCCTGCCGAGGCGTCGGTTAAGGTATCCTCAACCAGGGCGATGCGAAGGTTCGCTTCGATGGATTCCTCGATCTCTGCGGATGTGATTACGGCAATCTCGTATAAAACGCTGTCTGCGGTCAGGGACGCTGAGAGTTCAAGCTTTATGGTCGAGCCGAGTGCGCGTCTATCCGCAAGTATCGCCGCCATCTCATCGACCTCTCTGCCTGACTCCTCAACCCCGTCGAAGATTATTGCAGGGAAGGCCGCAACACCAAGGCTGGTAAGTCGCGCTTCTGTCTCGGAAGAAGAATAGTCGTCCTGGGCGTGTAAAGCGAGAACAATAAATTCACCTGGGTGAGATACGGCGAGCTCCTCGATATTCTCTGCCGCCTCAGGGCAATAGGTGCACCACGTGCCGGTTCCCTCCTCGAGCAGGACCGTGCGTTCAAACTCCCCTCCCTGACCGGGATCAGGGAAGCGCTCGCCGCAGCTTAAGATCGCTGCTGTAACCGCGAGAAGGATCGCTCCCCGTAAGACCCTCTTTAGTTTCCTCTCCCCTGCACGACGTCCGCCGACCAGCATCTTAAGGGAAGCAGTTGCCGCGGACCGCGTTGCGGATTGTCTTTATGATAGTTGCCGCGTCCTTCTTGGTGTAGCCGATGACTGATTTCAGAAGTGTTTTGTCCGGCTTTATATAGAATGTATGCGGGATAGGGCTGACCTTGAAGAGCCGCATGAGTTCACCTTGAGGGTCCAATAGCACCGTGAAATCCCACCCGTAGCCTTCCACCATCGGCTTGACCCTTGAGAGGGTTTTGCGGCTGTCTATGTTTATCCCGATAACCGAAAACCCCGAATCCCCGTACACCCCGTAGAGGCTGTCCAGGAGTTTGAGTTCCTCCTTACAAGGTGCGCAGGACGTGCTCCAGAAGGATATGACGGTGAGCTTTGATCCCAAAAGCGAATCCAGGCTCCAGGCCTCCCCATTAAGGTCATTGGCGGAGAAATCCGGAACCGTGCTCGCGCTGAGCGCGATGGCCGCCGCGAAAAACATTAAGGCTATCTTCTTCATCATAGTCTCTCTCCTCTCTTTCCTTACTCAATTATAGTCGTTAGAACCCCGCTGTAAACCCTTGCTTTCCAATATACCGAGGGGTCGAATGTCCCTTTAAACTTCAGGACGCAAACGTTTAAGTTCGATAAAGGGGCCGCAAGGCCCCTTTATAATTCAAGTTGGCAGTTAATCGTCAATCCAGGATAACCAGTTTGCCTGTCCGGTTGTATGCTCCTGCGGTTGCCCTGATGAAATACGCCCCGGCTGGCAGGCCATCGGTCCGGATATCGATGAGGTGGCTGCCGGCTGAGAGACTGCCCGCATAAAGCGTTCTCACCAAACGACCGGTTGCATCGTACATGGTGAGTTCAACCTCGCAAGGTGCATCAAGTGAAAACTCGATACAGCCGCGTCCCTTGACAAGCGTGGGCACGTCCAGGGAGAAGGGGGTCGCTAGGGCGTCCTCCTCTATACCTTCGAGTAGCGGGTTCTCCAGAGGGATTATCGCGGCCTGCAGGATCTCCCTTAGCCTTCCTTGATATACGGTGGTGTCTTGAACGAAGCAGCCGAACTCGATATTATCCAGGTCATCTGTGTGGTGTGGCCATGTAGGGTCAATCTCGTAGTCGCGGGATATAGTGGTATCGGCTCCCGCTGCAAGGGTTATCTCGGCTCCCGAGGCGTCGGGCAGCATGTCGCGTAAGGCAAAGTTTACCCATTTCTTGTCTTTTACCCATGAATAGTGGATGTTGGACTCGGTTATGGTGAAGTGCACCCTGCCCGTAATCTCATGCTCGCTCGTGTTTTTGATGGTGGCGGTGAGTGTTCCCCCGCTCATATAGTTGTCCTCGGTCTTCTCCAGGGTGATCTCAAGTAGAGAGAGGCTGTCGGCACGAGTCTGGAACGCAGATTCGTAGTTAGAAGCAGCGTCGGGTCCCAGGTATTTAATCACGCCGTCGAAGAAAGCGGCGGGGATATAGACGGTATCGCCGGAATAAAACACTGCACGGGTCACAGATTCGTTGTTCTGGAAGGGATCGGAAAGGTGGTATTCAACGAGCAGAATCTCGCCGCGGTGGTCTTCTGCCACAGCATCGGCACCGATCGCGGCCCCAGGACAGTATACGCATGCGGTGCGGCACAGTAACTCAAGCACCACAACGCGCTTTGCTGCAAACAAAGCAAGCGGTAAAGCAACAAGTGCTGCAACCAGGAAAGGGGTTTTCTTCATAGCTAATTATCTCCTTTCCCCGTTCTTGGGAACGGAGTTTTTGCCAACAGCCTTTCGGCTAAGTTAATGAAGGACGGTGCTGAGACGCACCGTCCTTAACAAAGTATCTAAATCCTCAATGCAGGATTACGAGCTTTCTTATCTGGTTGTGTCCGGCAGCAGTAGCTCTAAGGAAATAGGTCCCGCGAGGCAGGGTCCCAGCTTCGAGGGCAATGTAGTGAATCCCGGCTTCGAGGGCGCCGGCGTAAAGGCTCTTCACCTTGTTGCCGAGTGCGTTGTATAGCGAGAGGTCAACATCCGCAGGTGCGGCCAGCGAGAGTTCTACGAAACCTTGCTCACCGATAACGGTCGGCGCTTTCAGGGCGAATGGCAAGTTTCTAAACTCTTCAACGGCCTCTGTAGTCGTGTCTCCAAACGCAATTACTGCGGCTTGGTATATCTCCTTGTCTGTTCCCTGCACGAAGCAACCGAACTCTATGTTCTCGTCTTCTGTAAAGTTAAACCACCCTTCATCAATAGTGAAGTCACAAGTGAGGGTGGTATTGGCCCCTGGGTTAAGGGTGATATCGGTGCCCCAAGAATGAGGTAAGAGGGTGCGTTCCACCCAATGCAGGCTGTCCAGTCCCTTCCAAGAGTATGGGATGTGGGATTCGGTTACGGTAAAGATAGTCTTGCCCGACACGGACTCGCCGCTTGTATTGGTGATAACTGCCTGAAGGGTTCCGGTTGTTGACTGCAGCTCGTTAATCTTCTGGGTGAGGTTTATCTCGAGGGGCGGCTCTACATTAGCCCGGATGTTGTATTTTGAGTTGTAGACAAAGAAGTTACTGCTACTCGCTCCACCACCACCAACGTGGACTTCGACGCCGTCGAAGATCGCGGTAGGATAGCCTTGGACAATACCGCTTCCGTAGAAACTTTTACGCGCGACTGCCTCTGGGTTGTCGAAAGGATCCCCGTAAGCGCCAGGGTGATATTCAACTACGAGGAGCTTACCAGAATGTTCCTCATTTAGGTCTTCAGCGCCGTTGGCAGCGGCCGGACAGTAACCACATCCGGTGCTTGTGAATATCTCAAGAACTACCACGCGCTCGGCTGCAAAAAGCGCAAGAGGCACGACGATAAGTGCCGCAACCAGTAAGAGGGTTTTCTTCATTGCTATTTCCTCCTTCTCCGTTCTTGGGAACGGAGTTTTGATATCATTTTATTAAGTTATTAATGAACAAGGCTTCAAGACCTCGTCCACTCCACTTATCTGGATCCTCAATGCAGGATTACGAGCTTTTGGACCCTTTTGTAATTGCCGCAGACAGCCTTGATGAAGTAAGCACCGTCCGGGATTCCCTCGAAAGCGAGCGCAACGAGATTCACCCCTGCGGATGCCTTACCGGCATAAAGGGTCTTGACCACACGTCCGCTTGCGTCCAGGAGAACGAGTTCTGCATCACATGCTACGGGAACCGAAAGCTCTGCCAGGGCTTTATCCCTAACAAGGGTGGGGAGGCTGAACGAGAAGGCTACAGCGGCACCCTCTGCCAAAGCGACGGGCTCGAACATGCGGAACTCAACCTCAATCTCGCGGCCCATGCCGTCGTCCAAAGCCAAGGTCATCTCAGGACAATGTCCGTCCGGGCAGTTCATTCCGCATTTCAGGGTAAAGGGATCGTCGTCGTTGCAAACCGTCTCTTCAGGTTCCGCCTGGCCCCAGGTGCCCAGGGAGTCGGTTACCGTTACATTGCGGTCATCTGTCCTGAGGATACCTGAGAGGCTTGACCAGGCATCTTCGCCGGTATTCTGGAGGGTGACGAGGAAGTCTGCGGTTACCCAGGGATGCAGTTTGCCGTCTTCGGTTTCGATCTTTGTCTGAGTTACCTCAGCGGAAAGCGGCCCCATTACGGATACCAGGGCGGCCTGCAGGATTTCCCTTGTGCTGCTCTGAACAAAGCATCCCAGCTCGCAGTTCACCGGGGTGCCGGTGGTGAGAGGCCAGGAAGGGTTTATCACGAAGCTGCGTTCAAGAACCGCCGTGTCGCCGGGCTCAATGGTTATCTGTTCGCCCGCGGCGTCTGGCAGCATGTCGCGCTCCACCCAGTGCAGGCTGTCCTCTCCCTGCCAGGAGTAGGGGATATGGGATTCGGTGACCGTGAAGTGGGCCTTGCCGCTTACGGTCCCATCGCTTACGTTGACGATGGTTGCGGTCAGCGTACCTGAACTCATGCGGTACCCCCCATAGGTTTTCTCCATGGTGATCTCAAGCGGCGGCTCGATTGACTTGCGTTCCTGAAACTTCGGTTCGTACTGGGCGGGAGCAGTAGCTCCTCCGGGGATGAACGTGCCGTCCATGTAAGAGGAGGGCCATGCTGAGATCCCGTAGAATCCGTGTCTGACTGCACTGGGGGCATTGCTAAATGCATCCCCGTAGTGATACTCAACGACCAGCAGCTCACCAGGATGGTTATGGGCCAGAGTTTCGGCGCCCCTTGCGGCAGCAGGGCAGTAGGGACACCAGGTGCCGGTGCCTATCTCAAGCACCACCACGCGCTCCGCCGCTGCCATCACGACCACTAAACCCAAGAGAACCACCAGGACTTTTTTAGCCATAACTATCCTCCGGTTTTTAGAATTAACTCATAGATTGTAACCAAGATTTCAGTTTGTCAAGCCCTAAAATCCTCCTTTTCGCTTGCAGATGCAAGCGAAAAGATCGGAGTAATCAGGGAGGTTTAGCGACTCTCAAGTTGACGTTGTCCACGTTTGGATTGCGATCTTTTCCCTGCAACCGAAAAGGAGCATCTATTCGGGGTGTATTTGCCTTGACATCGGCCATCTATTCACTAATCTTAGATGCTAAGACACGAAGGAGGTCCGCCATGAGCATGAGGCTTACAGGACGCCGCATCGAGATTTCCCCTCAACTCAAAGATTATATAGACCGCAAGATGGCGAAGCTTGACCGCTACGGGGTGCACATCGTTGATTCGGAGCTAATCCTTTACTATGAGAACAACTTCGCCTGGGCCGAGGGGATCCTCTACCTTAAGAACGACAAGATAACAACCCGGGCCAAGGCCGACACCCTAAAGAAGGCGGTGCATGACCTCACGGATAAGCTCGTGAGGCAGATGGAGCGTTTCGAGGGTAAACATCGCGCCAAGATCAAACCGCGGCGCTCTCCCCCAAAAAGCAAGGAGACAGCCAAGCCATGAGTAAACCCAAAAAGCTTTCGGTTGCCGAACTGTTTGAGGAAAAACACAGAGAGCTGAAACTGAGTACGATTGCGGGCAAGCAGGGGATGGAAAAAAGCTTCATCTCTTCCTTTGACATTCACCGCCCCGGTCTTGCACTGGCAGGTTTTGTAGGCGGATTCCCGGCAGACCGGCTGCAGGTACTGGGTGTAACAGAGATGGTTTTCCTTGACACCTTTGATCCGGCGGCCAGAAGGTTGGCGATTCAAATGGTCCTCGAACTGAGGCCGCCTTGCTTTGTTATCACCGCTGATGCTGACGCGCCGAAAGAGCTTTCGGATAAACTTGACGCTGCCGGCATCCCCCTGTTTGTTTCACGTCTGCCAAGTGCAGACTTCATCCATCTCGTCACCGACTACCTTGAGCTGAGGCTGGCGCCTGAGACCCACGTGCATGGAACACTGGTTGACGTCTACGGCATAGGTCTCCTGCTTGTCGGCGCCTCGGGTATAGGTAAGAGCGAGACCGCGCTTGATCTCGTAGAGCGAGGGCACCGCCTGGTGGCCGACGATCTTATACGTATCCGTCGCCGCCGCACGATCCTTATGGGTGAGGGCGCGGAGCAGCGTCCCGCTTTCCAGCATCACATGGAGATACGTGGTCTCGGGATCATCAACCTCTACTCCATCTTCGGAATTCGCTCAATCCGCCTGCAGAAACGAATCGAGGTCGTCGTTGAGCTCAAGCGCTGGGAGAAGGGGATGGACGTCGACCGGTTGGGACTTAAACGCAAATCCCGCAATATTCTGGATGTAAGCGTACCGCTTATCACGATCCCGGTGCTCCCGGGTCGCAACCTGGCGATGATCTGCGAGGTAATAGCCATGAACCACCTCGTGCAGCTGAGAGGCTATCATCCCATGCAGCTCTTCGACCGCGAGCTCAAGAAGCTTCTCTTGCAGAAGGCCAAAGTGGCAAAGGAAATAGAGGAGGACGTTGAGTAGCCGGATCCACACCGCGATCGTGGGACACGGAGGCTTTCCACAGGGACTGCTTTCCGCGGCCGAGCAGATCACAGATAAGCAGGAGGGCGTGGTGACCGTTTCCAATCAAGGTCTGGGGACGGCAGAACTTACCAAAAAGCTTGAGGAGGTCTTGACAGAAGCGGATAATGCAGTATATGTTTTCATTGATCTTGCAGGAGGCAGCTGCTTTACGGCCTGTCGCGCTTTGATGCGCAAGCACCCTGAGTGGGTTTTTATTGCAGGTGCAGGCCTGCCGATGCTCGTGACCTGTTTAAACTATCGCGCGCGGCTTGCCGGGGAAGCCCTGATCGCTAAAACCCTGGAGGCCGGCAGACGCGGCATGGAGCAGTTCTCACATGAACTGTTGACGAGAGAGGAGACAGAGTAATGGAAGTACCTACTGTTCGTGGTCCACTTAAGGTTGAAACCCTGCCCAGGATGTTTAAGAGATCGGCGCAGGCACATCCAGACAAGGTGGCTCTCCTTATGGAAAGGGAAGGAACGAGACAGGAGTTCACGTATAGGGAGCTCGAGCAGCGCATCGAGTATCTGGCTCGTTCGCTTCGCAAAATAGGCTACAGGCCCGGTGATAAGATCGGCCTTACAGGAGAGAACTGCCCTGACTGGGAGGCTGCTTACCTTGGCATCCAGTGGGCAGGATGCATCGTGGTGCCCTTGGACAGGATGCTCAAGGTTGCAGAGGTTCGTCACATACTTCGCAACTCGGATTCAAAAGGCGTTATCTCTACCGAGGCCTACACGGAAACAGTTGATGAGGCCCTTTCAGAGATAGACCGCAGGTTCAAGCGGGTAGCCATAGGGCACACACCGAAAGGCTGGCTCTCCTTCGAGTCGTTGATTACCGAGGGCTCAGAACTGGAACCGATCGAACCGCCGGACGACATAGAGGACCTTGCCGCCGTCCTCTACACCTCCGGCACCACCGGTCAGGCAAAGGGTGTGATGCTTACCCACGCGAACATCGCCTCCAACGTCTGTGCCGCCTACCAGGTACTTGACTTCGATGAGAACGACACCTTCATCTCCATCCTCCCCCTTCACCACTCATTCGAGGCTACATGCGGCTTCCTGACCCCCTTATGCTGCGGTTGCAAGATCGTCTTCTCGCCAAGCCTCAAGTCAAAGGAGATACTCGAGACGATGGCCAATCACGACGTTACCATGATGATCGGGGTTCCGCTTCTCTACGAGAAGATAGTTGAGGGCGTGCAGCGTCAGGTGCGCGATTCCTCTGCCTTCAAGAGGTTCGTCTTCAACGCGGGGATGAACCTGGGAAAGATAGCCAAGGGCGTATCCAAGGCGATGTTTTCAAGCGTGCGCAAGGCGATGGGGATGGAAAAGGTTCGCTATCTCGTTTCCGGCGCGGCAGCCCTTGCACCCTGGGCATCGAGCTTCATGGAACGGTTAGGACTCCCTGTTCTACAGGGTTACGGGCTTACCGAGACCTCACCGATCGTCTCCGTAAACCGGCTGGCCAATCCGGACAACGTATCTGTAGGCCCTCCTGTTCCGGGATTCGAGGTTAGGATAGACGACCCGGACTCCGACGGCAACGGCGAGATAGTGGTGCGCGGCCCTTCGGTGATGAAGGGCTACTACAAGAACCCCGAGGCTACCAGCGATGTGCTCTCCCCCGACGGCTGGCTCAGAACCGGCGACGTGGGGCGTCTCGACTCGGAAGGTCGCCTTCACATCACCGGCCGGGCAAAGAACCTCATCGTCACCGCCGCGGGCAAGAACGTATATCCGGAAGAAGTTGAGGCGGTTGCGGGACAGAACCCTTACATACAGGAGGTCCTGGTGGTGGGTCAGCTCAACGAGGCTACAGGGCGCGAGGACGTCCACGCCATCATCGTGCCCAACTACGAGCTGATAGATGCCGAGAGGCCGGAGATCACCGAGAAGGAACTTGAGGAGTGCATCCGTGAGCAAGTCAAAAAGGAGTGTGCCAGGCTTGCCGACTACAAGAGGATAAAGCACTTTGAGCTGCGAGAGGAAGAGCTGCCCAAGACCACTACGAAGAAGGTCAAGCGGTATCTCTTTGCCAAGAAACCTGTCAAGGTTTAAACGTTTGATCCAGGCAAGGAAAACCGGGGAACGAGGACGGCGTTCCGCAATAGCGGGCTCGGAACCCTCTGTTGAGTTTATTGTAGAAAGAGAGGCCGGGTTTTGATAAAAAGCCTGTTCGGGTGCGGTCTATTTCTTCTAACCGCCGCGCAGGTCTGGGGAGTAGACTTCCTGAGGGCTGGTGATTCTTATGCGATCTCCGCCGATGCCGAGGGGGCCAATACCTGCTACGACGCCGCGATGCTTGAGGACCCCAGGCTTTCACTTGACATGGAGTTTCTTCTCAGAAAGAGCCGCGTTGGTCGAGAGCTGGGGGATGAGGAGCTGGCCCAGGCCATACTTCTGCGAGCTCAGAACCTGGCGGTATCCGGCAGTGAGATCGGACGGACAAGCTTTCTTCTGGGGCTGAACGCGTTCTTCGTTGACGACTACGCCTCGGCTCAGGACTTCTTCTCCAAGGTGCTTCTTTATCATCCCGACCCTCCGCTTGAGGTGCTGTACTATCTGGGCTGGACACTCTACAAACGAGGCGACTACGATGCGGCGCGGAATGTGTTTCTCAATCTGGCTGACCTTAACCAGGGGCAGTTCTCTCCAGAAGAGCTCAACACCCTTCTTGCCGCAACGGACTTCAACACGGCCGGCTTGGGGGTAGCAAAAACGCGCCTGCAAGACGCAGCTTCCTATCCGAGGGGTGTCTGGTACCGTGAGGAGGCCCTTTACCTTGCAGGATATTCGGCGTTTCGCATCGACAGCATAGACCAGGCCAGGGGTTTCTTCTCCGAACTCGAGGACACCACACGGCGCATTTACAGCCTTGCGTGTCTTGAACTGGCGGACGGGCATTTCGAGGAGGCCGCCTCTCTGTATTCCCGGCTGGACGCCGAGGCCTTCAGGTACGGACAGGCGGTTTCCCTCTATCTGGACGGCAGGTTGAGCGAGGCGGAAAGATTGGGGAGAGACTATCTGGATAAAAATCCCCAGGGCGCTTTCGCGGCTCAAACCTGTCTTTTACTGAGCGTTATCGAACGCGACCGGGGTCGGCTCCGCCAGGCGACAAGCCTGATCGAACGCGGGCTCGAGCTGGACTCCGAACACCGGCCGGTTCTGCTGCGAGCGCTTGCCGAGACCCGGTTCGCCCGCAAAAGATACGCCGACGCGATCGAGGCTTTCACCGAGCTGTTTAGTTCCTATCCAGAGAGGCTCGGCGATGAGACCGCCAGACTGCTTGCGGCACGCAGCCTGTTCTATCTCGGGGAGACCGACTCGGCAAGGGCCAGCCTGAGGGCGCTTCTCGGCGTGACCCGCGATGAGGTGGTTGCAAACGAGGCCCACTACTATCTGGGTGAGGTTGCCGCACGCAGAGGGGATTATCTTGCGGCCGCCGAAGAGTTCGCCTGCGTAAAGGAAGGTTCCCTTTATGCGCGTGCTCTTAAGAGAAAGGGAGAGGTACTTGCAAAGGGTGGGCAACACACCCAGGCCATAGGAGCTTTCCGGGCAGCACTTGATGTGACAACCTCCAAGGACGAACGGGATGAGATTCTCCTTGCCATAGAGGAGAGTCACCTGGTACTTGGGGTCTATCCTGATCGGATCACGATGCTCAAGCAATACATAGAACGTCACCCTGACGCTGTCCGCAACCCCGAGCTTCAGTTACAGGTTGCACTTGAGTACGTTGAGAAGGGCAGCTACATCGCCGCCATGCATGAGATCAACAAGCTGCTTGCTCGTTACCCCGACTCCGAGGCCGCGGCGGAAGCCCTTGAGTATAAGGCACGCTGTCAGCGCCGTCTGGGTAAGATAGACGAAGCCATCGCCACCTATCGCGAGATTCCCAAGCTTTCGCCGCCCTCCGCCGTGCTGATGCGCTCCCAGACGGAGCTGGCCCGGCTTCTCTGCTCCCTTGGGCGGGACGGCGAGGCCCTTGCCGTTTACCGCGAGCTTTCAACAACCAGCCGCAGCGCCGCAGACAGGGCAACCTTCACCTTGGCTATGGCAGAGATCTACTACTCCCAGGGTAACCATCAAACCGCTGCGGACCTTATCCAGGCCGCGATCACCGAGAGCTCCAGCTCCCCGGTCCTGAAGCAGGGGTTTCTCTTAGGGATAGAGGTGGAGCTTGCACGCGGCGATCTCATCGCTGCCGGTTCCTACGCCAGGCATTACCGGAACCGGTTCGGCGAGACCGCAGACTACCTTTTCCACCGCGCTGCGCTCGACCGCGCATCCGGGAAACTCCAGGATGCCTTCTCGGCGTATAAGGCGGCGGCGGCGCGCTTGCCTGAGGGATCTGAATCCCGCATAGACGCCTTGATCGGTGCAGCCCAGGCCGCACGATTGCTTGGGCGCACGGACGAGGCAAGAGGGCTGCTTGAAGAGGCGGCACTTGAGGTTCAGATAGACCGTCAGCGCATCGAGATAACACGAAGACTGCAGGCCCTTGAGTAACAACATTCCACCTCGCGTACAGAAGTTCCTTTCCAACCGGGGAGTGGCCTCGAGGCGAATGATAGAGGCCTGGATGCGCGAGGGACGGGTGCTCATCAACCAAAAACCGGCCAAACCAGGGGATACCCTGCGGGAGCAAGACGAAATCACGGTGCTTGACGTGGATAGAACCGTCCTCTACCGCGCCACCCTCAGAGGGGTCTGGGATGAACGCTCCTCTAAATGGCTCAAGCGAGGCTTTGAGTACTGGGCGGTCAACAAGCCGCGAGGCGTACTCGCCTCCACACGCGACCCTCATCACAAGAACATGGTTACGCACCTTGTCCCTTCTGCAGCGAGGGTTTTCCCTGTGGGGCGTCTGGACAAGGAAAGCGAGGGGTTAATCCTTTTGACCTCTGACGGTGAGCTATGCCACCGCCTTACCCATCCACGGTTCGGCGTCATCAAACGCTACCGGGTTACACTCGATCGGCCTGCTTCAGAAGAAGCGATTGCCGCCATTGAGAGGGGCGGGGTTATGCTGGATGACGGTCCCACGCTGCCCGTGAAGGTCAACGTTATCTCGCCCCGCCTTCTTGAGCTTTCCATGCGAGAGGGGCGCAAGCGTGAGATACGCAGGATCGTCGAACACTTCGGATATCGCGTCGTTCGGCTGGTCAGGGTGGGGTTCGGACCTGTCGAGCTGGGGGATTTGCCTCTGGGTAAAGCCCGCGAGCTGACCTCAGATGAGGTAGCCGTGCTGCGCCGGGCGGTAAAACGTCCTCACCAATCGGTTGAGAACAGTGCCACTGAAAGGCTGAACCGCCGTCCCGCGTCCGGCAGACCGGGCCAGCGCTGGGGCCGGCGGTCAAGCAGATCATCCGCACGCAGGAGCACGCGAAAAGGCTCGCGTTCGTAGAAAACCCCGAATCCCAGCAGCGCGTAGGAGGACTCATAAACCTCTCCGCTTCGGCGTTTATCGCTTGCCTCAATTAAAACAAACGCTTCCAACGGGGTAAACTTCACAGACATCGAGTCGGTTAGCTCCCAAAACGGCGTCCATGGGGTTTGAGGTTCTGAAAAGCCAACCCGGAGCTTCCCGACAAGGGAGAGCTTGTCTCGTTCCAGTTTGGCTTCCACCTCGCCCCCCGTTTGATTGAAATCAAACAGTCCAACCTGGGGAAACCCCTGGGGTCCTGCTTGCCAGAAGAGGCCCTCCCCCTGTTCGGTGAAGATGGACACCTCTACCCCTTCGTAGCCCGCTCCTATGTGGAGGCGGTCTGCAAGGATGTGTCCCTGCACTTGTGGTGCAAGGGTTGCCTGAACGGGTGCAAAGAGCACGGAATCCAGCGACAGCGGGGTCTTGCGGCGGTAGCAGCCTTCGAATTTAAGGGATAGATTGCCAAGCACTGCAACCAGGTTCAGGCTGGCGCCTGCTCCTGCCGGATTATTCTGCGCCGGGGCGAGGCGTCCCTCTAGGCTCGGGGTGATGAGCATGAATCCGGCCTGATATTGGAAAATGGCATCGGTTAAAAATTCCATCCCTTCCGGGTTCAGCATGGCCTGAGTTTTTGAAAGCATCTTAGCCCACGGTCTCGCTGCAAAAAATCGCGCCGTAGCCTGACCTCCGCTGCGTTGGGCTCCGCTCATCGTAGAGGTGTAGGCCTGCGTCTCGACTCCTACCAGGAGATCGGAGTGATGCCAGAGGCCTTGAAGCGAAGCGTCTGCATACGAACGAGATTCCATAGCAGGACGGTCAAACCCTTCGGGGAGGGCGGTATTCTCGTAGCGCAGACCTTGTATTCCCGCAGCAATCTGCAGCGATTTGATGTTGGCTACAAGCCGGGTCTTTCCCAGTTGCTCCAGGCCGTGGAAGTGGTCTGCCCTCTCATGGATCGAGAGTGCGGTGCGGCTTGACAGGAAGGGGCTGTCCTGACGGGCCAGAAGTTCGAATCCGAACGGAGCGCCCAATGCCATACCTACACCCAGGGTGTCGTGTTCGAGAGGTATAACCACCGGCCGCTCGTGGGGGGGCTCAAGCTCAGGTGGAGGAGGCAGTTCAGGCAGGATCGGTTGTGTGAATAGCAGTACGGTGAGCAGTGCATTCATTTCCGCAGGCTTTTTGTGTAGGGGGCGGAAAGGACGCCTCTCTCAGTGACGATCCCTCTGATCAATCCTGCAGGGGTTACGTCGAAGGCGGGGTTTGCTACAGAAGCGTCCCTGGGGGCCGTACGGCAGGAGGCGAACGCTCTGACCTCATCCGCAGAGCGCCTCTCTATCGGAATCTCTGCTCCATCCTTTAAGCTCAAATCCACACTGGACGACGGCGCCACAACCCAGAATGGAACCTTGAAATGCCTGGCCAGGATAGCCAAACCGTAAGTCCCGATCTTGTTGGTCGTATCCCCGTTTGCAGCGATGCGGTCCGCTCCGACGAGGATCACGTCAAGTGCTCCCATAACGCTGGCGAGCGCCGATTCCGTTACCAGGGTATATGGAATCTTCCACTGCGAAAGCTCCCATGCGGTAAGGCGAGCGCCCTGCAGCAGCGGACGCGTCTCAGGCACCACCACCCGGATCCTCTTGCCTGAAAGATGGGCCTTGATTATCACACCAAGTGCCGTGCCGACCCCTGGTGCGGCCAATGCACCTGTGTTGCAGTAGGTGCCTACCTTCATGTCTTTGCGTATGAGTCTCTGACCGTGCTCGGCCATGGTGAACGAACGTTCTTCCTCCTCCCTCCATATTGCAAGGGCCTCGGCAACGATCTTATCCCTGGGAGGCCTTCTCTCAACTAAAGCCTTCATCCTGTCCAGAGCGACAAAGAGGTTGAGGGCGGTTGGCCGGGTTGCGGCAAGTTTTGGGATTCCTCCAAGCAGCTTTTTGAAAGCAGCACCCTTGCGGGCGGCATGGGCTACGGCCAGTGCGGCCGCCACCCCGATCAGCGGGGCACCGCGTACCGCCAAATTCCGGATGGCCTTGCAGGCCGAGTTTATATCCGCAAGCTCCAGATAGCGTTTTTTGAGGGGCAGTTCGCGCTGGTCAAGGACGGCAAAGCTGCGTTGATTCCACCTCAATGCGTTGTAAGGGGGTTTTAAAGAATAAGGGGGGCGCTTCGGCCCCCCTTTGGTTTGGGACATTATTTGTCGATTGCCTCGCGAAGGGCCTTTCCGGCCTTGAAGACCGGGCGCTTGCGGGCCTTGATCCTGATCTCTTCGCCCGTGCGCGGATTGCGGCCCTTACGTGCTTTGGTGCGACGCACCATGAAGGTGCCGAAGCCGACGAGAGGTACACGCTGGCCCTTCTTAAGAGCCTTCGTGACCTCATCTATCATCGTATTTACGGCTGCTCCGGCCGCTTTCTTAGTGACGGTCGCGTTTTTCGCGATCTTTTCAATCAGTTCTGCCTTTGTCATTTATGCGCCTCCTTGATTAAAGGTTGCTTAAATTATAGTAAAGACGGGGCTTTTGTCAAGCCCTCTCGCGCTAATTCGCTTGAGTCAACACTTTCTCTATCTTGGGGCAAATAGAGTGAATATATAGTTGAATTTGCCGATAAGTGCGTTTGTAGATTCCCGGAGAACCTCCTATAGGATCATCTATGTTCCGGCCGTGGGGCCATGGTTGGGGGAATCCGGTTAGAAGGAACGTGCGGTCGGAGAAACGCGCGTACCGTCTGCGGATGCGTAAAAGATGACCGCGGGTCATGGCCAGTATGAGATCGGCCCAGGCGGCAAGCTCGTCGCTCAACTCCTTTGAACGGTGATCTTCAAGGGAAAGCCCTTGTTCACGCATGACCATCCTGGCGAGCCGCGCGGCTTGTGATCCTTTGGCGGCCGACAGGCCCGCGCTTCGGACGTTCACGCGAGGCGAGATGCAACGCGCTCGAAAGAGGGCCGCCGCCATAGGAGAGCGGCAGGTGTTGCCGCCGCATACGAAAAGCACGTTGAGTTCCTGAGGAGAAGCCAGGCAGGGAGTCTTATTCAGACGTCTTGCGACCGTCCAGATCGAGCAAGCACCCTTGCGAAGGATGGCCGGCCTTTTCCCCGTAAGATCGACAACAGTGGAGGCGATAGGCTTTGAATCCAAGTTCTCCTGAGAGGCGTCCTCTTCTACCAGCGCCACCTCCGCAACCAGCCCATCAGGAAGGCTGGCTGGATCACGCAGTTGATGTCCCGAAAGGTTGGCCGAGGTGGCGATCAACGGCCCTGTGCGGCTGGCGAGCGCACGAAGCGAGGCGTCCATGGGAAGTCTCACACCGACGGGTTCGTTTCCTTTCTCTCTTGCTGGAAGGATCAACGTTACCCTGCCGGGCAGGAGGCGTTCGAGAGCCAGTTTTTGCATCTTACTTTGAATGTTAACCCTTTCGGCAAGCTGCTTGCGTGAGCCGAACATCCGGGCAAAGGGTTTCATACTGTCCCTTCCCTTCAATCTCCTCAATCTTCGTTCACCTTCAGGGGTATCCTTTACAAAGATGCCTGGCACGGTATCGGTGGGCAGAATCGCGAGCTCGCCTCGCTTGAGCACCGCTGCGGCACGTTCAATCGCTTGCCGGCTCAACATGAACGATCACGTCCTTCAGACGGCTCTCACGCTTCATGAGCTTTGAACGAACCCTCTCGGCTATAGCGTGGCCATCTTTAACAGACAGCTTCCTGTCTACGGTTATGGTGATCTCGAGGAAGTAGTAAGTCCCTACGGGGTGGGCTCGCATGTGGCGGACCTCGCGGACATCTTTGAGTTCAGCCAGTCGGTTCTTTAAGGGGGTAAAGAATTCATCGGAGGGTTGAGCGTCTAAGAGCACCTTAAGGTTATCCTTGACGAGCTTTATTCCGGTCCAGATGATAAAACCGGCTACGATCACGGCGGCCGCCGGGTCGAGGAATCTTACTCCAAGAAAGGCAAAGAGGATGCCAAGAAGCGCCGCCGAGGTGGCCAGGATGTCGGCGCGGTGGTCTGCAGCTTGCACCTCGACCGCAGGTGAACGGTAACGTTTGGCCGCCGATCGGGCGTAGAGGTAGAGACAGAGCTTGGCTGCGATGGTAACCGCCGATGCGACTAACGCCAGCCAATATAACGAGGGAAGCTCTTGCATGGGGGAAAGGATGTTTTTTATACCATCATAGACTATAAAGCCACCGGTGGCGATGATTATGAGCGCGGCGATGAAGGCGACCAGAACCTCGATGTTGCCGTGTCCGTAGGGATGATCCTTGTCTGCAGGCCTTGCTGCCATGCGAAAGGAAACAAGAATCATCACCGAGAAGAATATATCCAGGGTGGAGTTCACGCCGTCGGCGATGAGCGCCCGCGAAAGCGTAAGGAAGCCGATTCCGAGCTTCATTCCCATAAGCAGCACGTTGGCGACGGTGCTTGTGATCAGGACCGCTCGGACCCTCTTGTGGCTCATGCAAACCTTGGGCGTCAGTCCTTAACGCAGATTTCCTTCAGCCTCTGGCAGAACCGCGCGGCGTTACGCGCGCCTGCCCGCCCCACGCTCATGGCAGCAACAGGAACGCCGTTGGGCATCTGCACGATCGCAAGAAGCGAGTCCCAACCGGAAAGAGGGGAGGTATCAAGCGGAACTCCGACAACCGGAAGCGAGGTGTAGGCCGCTATCACCCCGGGCAGGGCGGCCGCGTAACCGGCAAGGGCGATTATCACCTTGAATCCCCTCTGTGCCGCGGTCTTTGCAAACTCAGCTACTTCTTCCGGTTGTCTGTGTGCCGAGATGTAGTGGGTCTCGTATTCGATCCCGGCTGCTCCAAGCTCCTCTTCGGTCAGCTTCACGTAATCCGCATCATTATTCGAGCCCGCAACTATCGCCACCTTAAAACTCATGCCAGCCTCCTTATGCCTTTATCGCCTATGTCCCGTCGGAAGTATATGCCGTCGAAGTAGATCTTTTTGTGCTCAAGCGGTGCGTATGCACGCTCCTTTGCTTCCTTAAGATCGGATGCGAACGCTGTGACACCAAGCACCCGGCCGCCAGAGGTCAAAAGCTTTCCGTCCTGTGCCCTGGTGCCGGCGTGGAAACAGACGAAGTCCGGGTTCTCCTTTACATCCAACCTTATCTGTTTGCCTTTTTCGTACGATCCTGGATAGCCACCCGATGCCGCCACCACGCAGAGTGCGCTGCCCGGACGGGTCTTTATCCTGCGGGTTCTAAGCCTACCCCTTACGGTATCCATGAGGAGCCCCAGCAGATCCTCGTCCGTAAGCATCATCAACGGCTGGTTCTCCGGGTCGCCGAACCGGCAGTTGAACTCCAATACCTTTGGGCCTTCTTGGGTCACCATCAGTCCCATGTAAAGCACGCCTTGATAGCGAATATCCTCATCCCTCAGTCCCGCGAGCACCGGCTGGATTATTTCCTTCTCGATTCTTTCGGCAAGTGCGGCGTCTACCAGCGGCGCAGGGGCGTACGCACCCATGCCGCCGGTGTTTGGGCCGGTATCTTGCTCGCCTATCGGTTTATGATCCTGCGAGGGAGGGAAACTGATGTAGTTGACGCCGTCAGTGAGTATCAGAATGGATACCTCTTCGCCCACCAGACGCTCCTCAATAACGACTCGCTTACCTGCCCTGCCGAACCTGCGCTCGACCATCATCTTATCAATAGCTACGAGTGCCTCCTGGGGGGCGGAACAGACGATCACCCCCTTGCCCAAGGCGGGGCCGGATGCCTTAACGACCAGGGGGGTGTCTTTACCCTCCACGTAGCGTTTTGCCGAAGCGATATCGGTGAAGACCTTGAAGGAAGCCGTGGGGATGTCGTGTCTTTGCATGAACTCCTTGGCAAACGCCTTCTCCTGCTCCAGTATCGCCGCCTTTCCGGACGGCCCGAAGACAAGCAAGCCTTCTTTTCGCAACAGATCGGTGATGCCTGCAAACAGCGGTGCCTCCGGGCCGACAACCACGAGGTCAGGCTTATGCTCCCTTGCAGCCTCAATGACCGCGTCAATATCAGTTGGAGAGATAGGCAAATTCTCGCCCAGCCTTGCCGTTCCAGCGTTGCCCGGCAGGAAGAAAAGCCCCTCTACGTCAGCTGACTCGGCAAGCTTGTAGCCCAACGAATGCTCTCTTCCGCCCCCTCCAAGCACAAACACCTTCATGGGTGAATATACCGGCGCTGGCTATGATGTCAAGGTAACAGGACCATCTTTGTAATCTTCCAGTCGTGGGTATCTGGGGAAACCAACGTCGCCCAGTAATATTGCTGGTAGACTGTCCCCTGCCCTGGAAGACGCAATATCTTCAGGGAGTCATGACGGGCGTAGTGATGATAACCTTCTTCATACACCATCATCAAGGTATCTCCGTTCAAGAACGTCTCCAATTCGAAATCACTCCACCCCAGGAATACATCCTCGTGGTGGGGGTAAAGTTTCCCCAAAGGGTAAACAGGTGAGAATACAGTATCGTGATAGATGGCTACGGTGTCGCCGACATCCCATAATTGAACAGGAAGGGTATCATTTACCTCACCTGAGCTGGGTGCAAGCACGTAAAAAAGTCGGTCCTCTCGCCAAAAGGTGTACTTCACCGTGATGCTAACCTGAGAGGTATCCCATCCGGTGGTGTCCCACTCATCAGGATCGCCGAGAAGATAGAAACCTTCCAGTTCAGCCCATTCATAGACTTGTTTACGCCCCAAATAAAGTGGGAAGTAGGTATCCTTAAGCCGATACCCCACTAGCCTCCTTACAACCGACCAGGAGCTGAGTGGTTGGTCTGCATCAAATGCCTGCACGCGCCAGAAGTAGGTGGCAGGTGCGAGGCTGTCAGGCCATTGCAGTGACGTGGAGCCTGTCGTTGTATCGAAGAAAGGCTCCCTGAAGTCGACGTAGCTGGAGATGACAAAGTTGTAGGAGGAGGCACCAGGGAAGCTTTCCCATGAGAACTCGGGCCATGCGGTGCTGTCTGATTCCGCGGGGGTAAGGAGTTCAACACCTTCCTGTACGCGGAACGTTTCGGGTTCGCTCGGGTCGCTTTCTACTCCCTGCAGATTACGGGCGGTTACACGCCAGTGATACTCCTGACCCAGCTTCAGGGTATCGGCCAGAATGAACGAGGTGTCTTTGAATATAATGCTATCGATCGTTTCGGCAAAGCTTTCCTCAGCAGATATCTCCACAGAGTAAGATCTAGTATTGGACGCCGGATGCCAGATAAACTCAGGTGTCGCCGTCAGGAGCGTTTCACCGTCTGCCGGTGATACGAGCTCTGGAACCTCAAGCCGCGTGCAGAAAAGCGCCAGGAGTGCCGCGAGCGGAAGCGCTTTAAGCGCCAAGAATCTTTTCAAGACATACCTCCACTTGTTGATCCTTTAGAATAGGTAGAAGCGGGAGGATGTCAAGCTTAGCTCTTTGAGAGCAGTCCCTCAAGCCGGGCGTGAAGGCGGTCCAGCTCCTGCTTGAGCTGACGATGTCTCGTCGTCACCTCCCGCATCTTATTGATGTCCTCGTAAAACCGGGGGTTGCTCATCTGGAGCTCAAGCTCGGCAATCTCTTTCTCCTTTACCTCGATCTCTGCAAAGGTTCTGTTGGCTTCCTCCTCAAAGAGTCTTTTCTGTCGAGCATTCTCTTGCTTTGATGGTCTTGTGTACTTTTTCTTAGGGGTCGGTTTCTTTCTGTCCTTGTTCGTTTCTTGGGGGCCGGTGGCTGGTACCTTAGCTTGAATCCGGAGCTCCTCGCGCCAGCGTTCAAAGTCGGTCCAGTTGCCCAGATGCAGTCTCGCCTTTCCATCCTTGACCTGGACCACCTTGTTGGCGAGACGATCTATCAGGAAGCGGTCGTGCGCGGCGAAGACAACCGTTCCCGGATAGCGGCGTATGGCCTGCTCCAAAACATCACGGGCGGCAAGGTCAAGATGGTTGGTAGGCTCGTCGAGTAAAAGAAGGTTGGATGGTGAGAGGATGATCTTGGCAAGGGCCAGGCGTGACTTCTCGCCGCCTGATAAAACACTCACCTTCTTGTCCGCATCGTCGCCTGAAAACAGGAACGCACCGGCAAGAGAGCGCAGAGCGGGCAGCGACTCGCCGGGCGCCGCCTCCTCAAGTTCGGCTAAGATAGTATGTTGCGGGTTCAGCCGCTCCTCCACGATCTGGGTATAGAAGGCTGTTTGCAGCTTTGCAGACCGCCATATCTTGCCCGCAGATGCGTTCAGCTCACCCGCAATGATCCTTAAAAGGGTGGTCTTACCCTCGCCGTTCGCCCCGACGAACGCAATCCTGTCGCCCGGCTCTACCGTTAAGTCAACGCCGGAAAAGACCTCGTTATCACCAAAACTCTTCGCCACACCTTCCAGCGCCATTACCCTGCCTGAGATCTTGGGGACGTCTGGAAAGCGCAGGTGCATGGTCTTGCCCGATTCTTTGGGTAATTCGACCTTGGGCAGGCGACCGAGCATCTTCTTGCGGCTGCGCACCAAAGCTGCCTTCTTGGGATAGCCCCTGAAGCGGTCTATGAAACGCTGCAGATGCCGGCGGGTCTCGGCAATCTTCTTCCATTCCTTCTCCATCTGTTCGGCGCGCTCCCTCTTCTGTTCCGTAAATCTTGTGTAGTTGCCTTTGTAAGATGTAATGGTGCCGTAATCGGTGTCCCATATCTCATCCACCACCCTGTCCAGGAAATATCTATCGTGAGAACTGATCACCAGCGATCCCTTGAATCCGCGGATAAACCCTTCAAGCCACTCGATTGATGGCAGATCGAGGTGGTTGGTAGGCTCGTCAAGCAAGAGAAGATCAGGCTCGGACAATAAGAGCTTCGCCAGCGCTATCCGCATCTGATACCCGCCCGAGAACTCACCGCAGGGTCTTGAAAAATCCGCCTCCTTGAATCCAAGACCTGTCAGCACCTCGGCGGTCCGCGCCTCGAATGTATACCCGTCCTGGGCGTAGGCCTCCTGAAGTTGGCTGTATCTTGAAAGAATCTTCTCCATCTCCCCAGCTTCCATGAACGTATCCTTCATCCTCTGTTCAAGCTCGTGCATCTTGACCCTTATATCGTGAATATGCCCGAACGCCTCCACCGCACTGTCAAACACACTCTCCTCTTCAAGTACGATCTCTTCCTGGGGCAGATAGCCTATCCTTAGATCCCTGGGCATATCAAGGCAGCCCTCGTCAGGGGGATGCTCGCCTACAAGCAGTCTAAACAGCGTGGTCTTGCCGGTTCCGTTTGCACCGACCAGACCGATGCGCGAGCGCTCCCCTGCAGCAAGGTTTGCTTTTGCAAAAAGCCCTCGCGCGCCGAAGGAAACCGAAACGTCCTTGAGCTGGATCATAAAAACTCCTAACCCGTAATTCTATCCATTAATGCGGATCACTGCAACCTCCGGAGACTGGCTGACAGCACACAGCTCACAGCTGACGGCGCTGGCTGTTTGGTCCCGTTCATTTTTCAATTTGCAATTTGATATTTGCATTTTACAATGAGCGATGCTCCGCATCGCGCCGCTATCCACTCCTCTTGAGCTTTCCCTTGCGTTTCGCCCAGCGCTCGGCCAGGCTGAATACCCCAAAGCCCGCAGGGATGAGTGCTACCCCGATCCCGGTCAGAAGAAGGATGGTCGGGGCCAACTCCTTAAAGGAAGCGCCTGCTCGCTCACCGCCTCCGTTTGACCGCCGCTCTCCTTAGCGAAAAGCACGGCGGCCAAAAGAAACCCCATAGATAATCCTTTTCTCATCTTCTCTCCTTGATTTCAACAGACCTTAAAACTTGATCTCTCACGGGTCCCCTCACATGGAATGCCGACTTGCGCTTGATGCCGGTTTTGCCAGGGACGCGGTCGAGGGCAGCTTCTTCAACTACACCGCACGTTTCGTGAAGGCGGCTTAAAAATCGCCCCTTAACCCTCCGCCCCGCTTGGCGTAAGAAGTTTGATATGAAGGTAAGGGGCTTGACAAGGCACGAAATTTGTTTACAATTAGTGTAGGCTCAACCTAAGGAGGAGTATGGACCGCAAGCTCGTAGCTTTAGAACTGCTGCTTGAGGAAGTCGGTATCAAACCCAGCACGGGGAAGCATACCGATCGTAAAGATATGCAGAAGGCTATATGCCTCATGCAAGAAGCAGGAATCGACTTGGGGTATAATTTTAACTGGTACAAGGAAGGCCCATACAGCCCAGTCTTGACTGATGATTATTATAATCTAACAAAGCAAAACAAAAGTCATCCCTCAAGTTACTCTTTGGTTGAAGAAACCAAAGAAAAGTTAGCAAAAATACGGAGTATTTTCTATACACGAAACTTGAGTATTAAAATAAAGCGAAGCGATTGGCTTGAACTCGTCGCTTCCGTTTGCTTTCTCCTAAATAAAGGCTACACTTCCGAAGAAGTAAAAAAAATCTTTGAGGATCAAAAACCCCACTTAGCTAGCCATACCGAGCTTGCTGAAAAAAAACTCCGGGAAGTGGGTTTGGTAAAAAAATTGTAGAATGCCCAAAAACTCGATTGATTTCCACAGATACTTTAATTATAAAAGAATATATGATTCTGTGCACGGCACCATAGGTTTAAGCAGAAAAGAAATAAAGATAATAAACACCAGAGCCTTTCAACGTCTTCGCAACATCAAGCAATTAGGGCTTGCACACTTGGCTTTTCCAGATGCAGACTATTCACGCTTCGCTCATTCAATCGGGGTATGCCATGTAACAGGGCTTTTTTTAGAGAGTTTGTACAAAAACAAAAAAAGACGTCCAGGTTATAAGCCTCTTACCCTAAGAGAAGTAAAACGCTTTCGATTAGCTGGTTTGCTTCACGATATAGGGCATTATCCTTTTTCCCATACAATGGAACACGCGATAAGTAAATACAAAGGTTCTGACATGGTGAAGGAGAATGGAAGTATTCCACAATCAATAGAATTCATGGAACATGACGAAGTAGGGAAAAAAATACTCTTAGGCGATAAGGAGATAAGGAGAATCCTTAAAGAAGGAGACCACTTTGAGCCAGAAGAAATATACTCTATCTTTACCGGAGACGACAAAAGCCCCCTTGCTTGTTTGATAAGTTCCGACTTAGACGCTGATCGAATTGATTATCTTCTTAGGACATCTTATGCAACAAAGCTACCTTACGGTTCCGTTGACCTCCCTTACATCTTGAGTCAAATTCGAAGAGACGAAGAGGGTAGAATCTGCTTCACAGAAAAGGCTGTAAGGCCGTTAGATCACTTCCTCTTATCCAGATACTTCGATTACCAAAGAGTAGCATTTAACAAAACGGCAGTAGCCCTTGATGAAGTGCTTCAAGAACTACTGGCCCATCTTATTCTCGAAGGTAAAATCAAACTGTCAAAAGGTGATATTATTAGAAAAATCTCACGCGGTGAATGGTACGAATTTGACGATAACAGTATAATGACTTTGATAAAAGACATGATGGTTAATCCTACTTATAAAACCCAAGTTGAAAGCATCCTTAAAAGGAAACCTCCAACATTGTTGGTCAATATTGAGTTTTTTGGTGATCGATATGATAAACCTAAAAGAATAGAAAAAGCCAGATTGACTCTTTCTAAAAAAATAAAGGATTGGTCATCGGAAGACAAAATAGACCCCGATATGTGGTTTTTTTGGGAACCAGAACCTTTTAAATTCACTTCGATAGGATCAATGCATGAGAAAGACAAGGTAAGGAAAGCAATTCATATTTTGGAATCGGGCGAAGAAATCTCAAAACCCATAATCGATATAGGTTGTTCACTCATGCATAATCTCTCGGAACACCTTTTGTATTATTTACGTCTATATGCATTTCTTGGCGATAAGACAAAAAATGAAAAGAAGAGAATCAAAACCAAAGTTTGGCAGGAGTCCCTAAGCTTGACAAAGCCCACTATCCGGGTAGGTCAAGGCAATAATTGGGTGCACTAAAGGGTACCATCGCTCTTTAATGAAAATGGGTGGGAAGAATCTGCCTCACCTTGACATAGGGCAAATCCCCCGGAATTTTGTCCAGCTTTTGTCTATCTTTTGGGTAGCTTTTGACCAGCTTTCGACGATTCCTCAAACCCACGCGCCTGGAGGGTGAAACTTAAGTAATTCGTCCCCTTACTTCTGATCCGAGGGTCTTGTTATCGTTCCTACCATTTCTATGTATCGCACCAGCAGGGAGTTAACGCCTGTGCCGGTGTCGTAGATGTTCTGTCCCTGCTTGAGTATCTCGTACCCGTCCCCGCCCGCGGCAAGGAAGTTGTTGGTGGCGATCTTGTAGGTCTTGGCAGGATCGAGCGGCTTCTCACCTATACTTATATCCATCGCCTTGCCTTCGACTTCCTTATACTCGACCACGGCAAGATGCAGGGTTCCTCCGGAGTGAGGACCCAGCGAGACGTTGTAGTCCAGCACTTCCTCGACCTGCTCCGCAGAGAGCTCCATCACCACCACGGTGTTGGAAAAAGGCAGGGCCGTAAGCACATCCTTCATGGTTACGTCACCTGGGATAATGGCCGCCCTGACTCCGCCCGCGTTGGTGAACGCGAACTCCGCGCCGGTCTCCTCGCGCATTATCTCTGCTACGAGATCGCCCAGCGACAACTCGTCGGCTGCCTCGGTAAACCCGGGAACAAGCGCGATCTCGGTCTTGCCTATAGGCACGCCCAGCTGCTTGTTCAACTCCTCTCCCGCTTCGGCGATCCTTGCCGCCATATCCGGTTCCTCGGCTATCTTCCCTGAGAGCAGAATAAGCTCGTATGAGTATCCCTTGAGGCTGCCCTTTTTGAGTTCTGCTTCCAGCTTGCCAAGATAGACTGTCCTTGCCCCTGCCTGTACGATGAGGGAGTTTTTGATCTTCCTCGGCTCCTCGATGATCGTATGTGAGTGTCCTCCGACGATCAAATCAATCTGAGGAACTTGTTCGGCCAATACCGAATCAGCCTGCAAACCCAGGTGCGTCAGAGCTATCACGAAGTCCCTCTCGCCATACCCGAGCGAGTCAATCAAGGCGGCGATCACCGAATCCGCTGGAAGAAAGCTGAGTCCTTCAACGTTGGCCGGATGCGTTCCGATCGGGGTCGCTTCGGTGGTCAAGCCCACCAGGAGGATGCGTTCTTTGCCTGCCTTCTCCTCCACAAAAACCTGGTAAGGCCGGTTGTTCAACTCGTCTACGACGTTTGCTGAAAGCACGGGAAACTCCGCGATCTCCACAAGCTCATCAAGATTGGGCTGGCCGAAGTCGAACTCGTGATTGCCCACAACCATGGCGTCGAGCCCCATCTCGTTTAAGAGCTCGAAGTCAAGCTTCCCTTTGCTCATGTTTGATACAGGCGGCCCTTGCAGGGCGTCGCCCGCGTGAAGGAAGTAGAATGTGCGACCCTCTGCCTCAGCCTCAGATCTTAATGAATCTACCAGGTAGGCAACCCGCCCAAACCCTCCGTAGGTTTTACCGTCGCGGGCCTGGATCGCTTCGATCTGACCATGGGTGTCGTTGATGTGAAGGATGGTTAGCTTCTCTCCGGCAAAGAGGAAGGCAGGAAAAGCTACTATCAAGGAGAGCACACCCAATCCCTTCAACAACCTGGACATCCGTCCTCCTATTCTGGACTGTTATCTCTTACCTCCAATAAGTGATTTTGCAGAAGCAATGCTGCACCCCGGAGGTTGCTAATCGATCAGCTTGAACGTTGCCGATATCTCGTACACTAAAGCCACTCGCGGCAAAGAGTTCTTTCCGCCCATATCTTTTGCCGAAAAGTCCCAGCTCGAGTAGGGGTCCCACACCGAAAGATATCCTGAATAGGGTTCTGTATGATCGGAGTTCAGAATCTCGCCTGCCTTCAAACCATGAGCGGCTGCCGTCTGCTCGGCCTTGGTTTTTGCACGAGCCAATGCCATCTCCTGCAGCTGGGGCAGATAGACGCTCGGGTCTTTGACGAAGTAGTTAACCGTGTAGGATGAGATCTTTGAGTCTTCGGATTCTGAGGAGGCCGCTGCAAGTACCACAAGTATATCGTCAACCTTGGAAAGATCGTCCACCGCGCAGTCCAGCCGGAGACCGTACACGTGTTCCAGCCGTTGCGATTCCCAGTTAAGCTCGGAGTAGATGTCTGCCGGGCCGCTATGGATAAGGGGTTGATCTACTCCTGCCTTGCGTAACTCTTTTGTGATCTCTGCAGTCAAATCGTTTGCCTTTGCGATGACTTTCGACATATCACCGGCACGAATCTCTATACTGAACTCCACGGTGGCCGCATCAGGCAGGACCAGAATCGAAGACTTACCGGTCACGTAAACGGTGCTATCTGCGAGATATATCTGTGCCGCGGATAGCGCTGAAGCAAAGAACAAGAGGGCAAGGATTCTTCTCGTCATCTTTAACCTCCTTTTGAGGATTTTAGCGGCGTTACTTTAAGAACGCCGCAACGCTTAGATTTATTCAACCAGTTCGTAAGTGGCCGTGATTTCGTATTCCATCAGCAGTCGTGGCAAAGGACTGTGCCCGCCGGTGTCTTCCACATTGTAGCCCCAGAGCCCGTAATAGATATTATGATTCCTTACGCCCATTGAGATGCTGTAGCGTTCGTTCTCCCTGACGTCAACAAGCTCGCCTACAGTTTTTCCTTGAAGCTCAGCCAGTTGTTCGGCCTGTAAGCGGGCATTTTCTAAGGCCCTCTTGCGCAACTCGGCCAGATAAGGGGCAGGGTCCTTTAAGGAATAGTTGATTACCGATGGCACGATATAGAGGTCCACCCCTTCGTAGTAAGTCATCGGCAAGACCTCCATTAACTCATTCATACGAGAGAGGTTATCCAGGAGTACAGAGAGTCTAATCGAGTAGGTGTATGAAGAAGAATTATCGTAATATGAATATTCAGCGGTTATGGAGGGTTGGAACGATTCAGTAAGTGGCTGTTTGATTCCAGTTTTACGGAGTTTCCGGGTCAGCTCTGCCAGTAACCTGTTCGCTTTCTGGTATAGATCCGAAGCATCGCCTGAGTGTATCCGAGCCTCAAAGTGAACTGTAGCTGCATCGGGTAAGACCTGGAGCGAAGAATAACCGACGACAGACGCGGTACTTCTGGTAGAAGGGATTTCTGTAGCCCCAATGGGCAAGACTGTGGCAAGTACCAAGAGTGGAAGAACCTTTTTCACGTTACCTCCTTTGTGATTTCTTTATCTCTTGTCAAAAAACCCTAACCATCCAAGTCGACTCCCATCCCTTCTATTCCTGGGTCGATAACAAACCAAGGGCTAATACTCACTCCTCATCACGGGTTAGTTTATAGGTTGCCTGAAGTTCGCAACTTAGCCACATGCGCGGCAGTTTATTGTTCCCCTCGGCAACATCCCACTCCCGGTAGTGCCCCCATGAATCGCCGGGCGTGATTCTAGCCTCATGCCACCTCTTGATCTCTCCGAGATTACCGCCGTAAAAACCGGCCGCCTCTTCTGCCCGGGTACGCGCATCCTTAAAGGCCATCTCTCGCAGTTTGGGCAGATAGCTCTCCAGGTCCGTTACCTTGTACTCCACCCAGCCGATGAAAGCCTGCTTCCCCTCTTCAGGTTCCGACATCGATTCCACAACCCTTATGGCGCGGTCGACCAGGGACGGATCGTTTAAGGTAAGGTAGAGGTAATGGTCGATTCGGAAGGTCGTTTCTGCATCATATGTTTCAGGGGTTATGTAATAAGTGTCATCAAGGGTGGCGAGGCTCTGGATGCCGTTCTTTTCAAGTGCTTCTCTGATCTCGGCGTAGAACCGGTTTGTCTTGGCAAAGACCTCAACGCTGTCTGTAATCGCGTCCCAGACAATGAGATCAAAATGAAGGGAGACGGCATCCGGTACCACCAGAAGGGAGCTTTGTCCCTGCGCAGTGATGCTTGTTCGGTTAAAGGTCGTGGTGGGAACGAAATCCTCATCTTCAAAACCGGCATTAAAATCCTTTACTGAATCCGGTTGACCATAAGCTACTTGAAGGCCGTAGCCCAGCCACAGGGGGGAGAGCGGTTTGAGATCGTCTATACCTGGCCCGCCGGTATGATATTTGGTGTGTCGACTCCACACCCAGGATGGATGCCGTTCCCTGGCGGCGAGCAGTTGCCCCACCTGCCGGCCTTCAGGCAAGACTGCTCCTTCTGCGTCCCTTCGCGCCTGAGCAAACGCCTGCTCCCGCAGTTCGGTGACATAGGGAGTCACGTCCGTCACCAAGAAGCGTATGTCGTTGCATGAGATGTGAAGAGAGCGATCTTTTGATGAAAGTTTTTGCAGTACGTCCACCGCTTTATCCGCACGATGCGGTTCTACCAGGAGAAAGAACCCGGGCGGATCGATTCTGTAATGCCTTTGTGAATCTTGATGATACGAAGTGATACTAATGGATCGGCCGCACATGGCGCAAGGTTCGTCAAAGCCTGCCTTTCGCAGGACCTTTTCGATCTCTTTGATTCGTTGGTTGGCATTGGCAAGCAAAGCGGTGCCGGAGCTGTCAGTTATCTCCACGTTAAACCGGAGCAGCACCGCATCCGGCATCACCGGTATTGCCGAGGAGGCGTCAACCAGAACGAGATTATCTTCCAAGGATACCTGCGTATCCCCAAGCAGGAGCGCTGCGAAAAGCAGCATGATAGCTGATGCCTTTTTCATCTTGCCTCCTTTATGATGTTTTGCCTATCTTGCGGAGCGCTCTATGTGCTTCTTCCACTGCCTGTCTACCCACGACTCCCAGCCTTCGCGCTTGATGGCGGCAAAGTTCTCCAATGTCTTGAACTTTATGACTCCGGGATTTTCCGCAAGCATCTTGCAGGGGAAGGCAGGGCAGTCGGCGCAGTGGGTAAGGCCTTTCGAGTGGCAGCAGGCGCGGATTAAGCAGCGGTCGTTGAGACCGCCCTCCTGCTGGCAGCCGGAGCAGATCGAGGTTCCCGCGAGTGCCGCTATCCCTTTGCGCACCTTCTCGCCGTTCTCTTTGCCCAACAGCTTTGGGAAGTTCGAAAATTCGGCAAGCATTCGCCGCGCGCCCTCGCTCCGGGCCCGAATTCTCCCTGAAAACCAGTCGCAGGTATGGCAGTAGGAGCCGCAGCACGATAAAAACACCTGTTTTTCGGTTTCGTAGTTCATGCATCCTCCTCTTGAACACAAAAGTCTACATCCTTCCTCGCGGTTGTCAAGTGGGGGAAGCAGTTGAGGATTCCCGAGCTCGGTTCTCGATTGCTTATTTACGTTTTTTTCAAAACTGGCCGACTTAAAGGTCACCCCCTACTCTTCTTGGCAACAGTAAAGCGAACCTAAAGGTTCGCGCTACATGCTAAGTCGAAATAAAGATGGAGAGTGCCTCTTTCGAGCCACTCTCCACGCTAGTTCTACACGAACTATCCACCTCCGGAAATCCGGATTAACTTAAGTATAGTCGAAGAATTGTTCTTATCAAGACTTGGCGGGGCGATTACTTCATCCTCTTTCTGCCGTTAGGCGACGATCTCGGCGTCGGTCATCTCGCTAGTCAAAGTTGGATAGATCCTCTAAAGTAATAGTTCGGCCCACGCCCAGCCTTAAAAATCTATCCTTGTAGTGCTGTGCAAACAGCTCAATTGCCCGGTCGCCTGAGCAGTGGCAGGGTCCGGCGTATCGCACACCCAGTTTACTGAACTCCGAGATAATCCTTTTGATTTGCGCATCACTGTGTCCCAGAAGATGGAACCCGCCCATGACCAGAAGCACCTCCTGGTTCGTAAGCTCCTTTGCCTTTTTTACTATATCTACCACGCCGGGATGGGCACAGCCGGTGATCACTATCAAACCTCTATCTGTGGGTATTACAAGGGACTGTTCCTTTATCATGGTTCCCATCTCGCCGGTGGAGAGGACGTGCTCAGAGATCTTAGCCGGTCCAGCTACTTCAACGACCTCTGCACAGTGTCCTTTTGCCTCGTTCTTGATACTCGGAGGGAAAGACCTCAGAACGTAAACAGTAACGTTGGGGTTTGCGGAAAGAAAGCTTGCCAGACCACCTACGTGGTCTCCGTGCTCGTGGGAAAGCACAACCGTCTCAATCTGTTTGGGGTCAATCCCCAGCTTTTTCATGTTCGAGAGGAGGATCTTGCCGTCGCCGCCTGTATCGAAAAGGATTTTCTTATCCAATCCTTCGATCAAACAGGCAAACCCCCACGCAGGCTCAAGACCCTCCTTCCATAAACGGTTGTCGTAGATCACGGTTATCTTGAGATTTTCGATACCTGTCGTCTCGATCTCCTCATCCATGGCTTGCTCCTTTTTGTTTGCACGGCAATTGGCGATTAAAGCCGTTGCCAGAATCGCTAAGATTAATTTTTTCATCTTTTCCTCCTCCTTGCTACGGAAGCCAAAAAGGATCCTCTAAAGCTTGGCCAGACGCTTGGAGAAGTCTCGAACCTTCCAGGTCTTGCGAATCTTTTCTATCTCGTGCCCATCGGCCTCAAGCTTGGCGGCATGGGCCTCGATCCCGCCCGGGGACTTGGGATTTAAGGCCCCCTTGGTCTTGAGCACTCTCCAGTAAGGGGATATATCCTTTCGACCCGCCGCTCGATCCTCTTCGGCGGCCTTGGCCACTATATTCAGGAAGATGCCGGTGGTCATGGGACAGGCCGAGTCCGTGCCGAAATCCTCGCACAGCCTATCCATGATTGCAGATACCGTCGTCAGTTTGCCTTTCGGTATCTTTCGTACGATCCCGTCGATAATCATGGGGGTGGCTATAATCATCTTACCTTTGCCGAACCGGGCCTGCATCTTCTCCGATACATCTACTACCTTAGGCTCTTGCGGTTTCTCTAACTTATCACGCCACGGGGTAAGAGATTTGGGTTTTGCCATGATATTTCCTTTACGTTCAACTTACCCAACTTATAGTTACTTTACCTTGCTCGTATCTACAACCTCCTCGGAATCGGATTCCTCGCTGACATCCTCCCAGGCTAAGGGCATTGCCAGTATCATTAACCATAACCCGACAAGAGCTAGAAAGATCCTTTTCACCACGCCTCCTGAATTCGTCAGGTTATGCTAGGCGGTTTGCGGAGGTTGTCAAGTGGGGGATGGGAAAGGTTTGCGCTTGACACGTAGGCCGTCAGAGGCATGTTAAGATTATGGAAAGATACCGCTTATACGTAGACGAATCGGGGGATCACGTCTTCCGTGATCCGGAGTCATTGGCCGAACCATCATACAGATTCTTGGCACTCATCGGGTGTATGATGAAAAGGGGGAACGATTACGAGGAGTTCAGTCATCGTTCGGATGCGTTGAAGCGGAAACATTTCAAAGGAGACTTGGATGACCTGCACGAAACAATCGTACACATGGTAAAAGCAGACCGGCCTTCCACTCGACCTCACAATCAATCTCCTTGGGAAGAGGGAGCTATCCTCCGGAAGTGGCCAAGTTGTGTAGAGAACACCACTGCGGCCAGGATGACCCCGCATCCTCCGATCAAGAGGGTCAGTGGCGCGCCTATATTTTCAGCCAACCCTGTGGCCATCAGCAGCTGGCCGAAGGGCATGAGGCCGAGTAAGGACATGGTGTAAAGGCTCATCACCCGGCCCCGCTTGTCGTCATCCACGATGTTCTGAAGAACGGTGTTGCACGAGGCAAACTGCACCATCTGCCCGAACCCGGCAAACGCCATCATCGCAAGAGAAAGGTACATGTTCCTGGAGAAGGAAAAGATTACAATACTCGTTCCGAAGATGCCGGTGGCTACGGGGATCACCTTCCAGAGTCCAACAAAGCTTTTGCGCGTGCCCAAAAACAGGGCCCCGGCAACTGCCCCTATTCCTACAGCACCCATAAGGAACCCGTAAGTGCTCGATGAGCCGCCAAGTACGTCCTTAGCCATCACCGGCATCAGGGTCAGGTAGGGCAGCCCGACAATGGCGATAAACGAAATCAAGAGGAGGATCGAGCGTATAGGCCCCCAGCTGTAAGCGTAGCCGATGCCCTCCTTGAGATCGCGCAGAACGGGCGCAGGCTTCTTGTTGTTCACACGCGGCTCAAGCTGCATGGCCAGAAGGCAGCCTATTATGGCAAGGTAGGTTACAGCGTTTGCAAGGAAGCAGACGCCTTCACCTGTCAGGGCGAGAAGTATGCCTGCGATGGATGGTCCTACCAGACGGGCGATGTTGAACATGGCGGCGTTCAGAGCGATAGCCGAGCCCAGGTTCTCCTTGCGCTCCACCATCTCTACGACGAACACGTTGCGCGCAGGGCTGTCCACCGATCGAACGAGGCCGAAGAAAAAGGCCAAAGCGAAGATATGCCATACCTGGATGGTGTTCGTGAGGGTGAGTGCCGCCAGCGCCACGGCCTGAAGTGTGGCCAGTATTTGAGTGACGAGTATCACGCGGCGGCGGCTTACACGGTCAATCATCACACCGGCGAATGGACTGACCACGAAGTTGGAGATCTGGGAGACGAACGCCACCATGCCAAGAATCGCCACCGAGCCGGTGAGCCGGTAGACCAGCCAGTTTACGGCCACCCGCTGCATCCACGTGCCGAGAAGCGAAATCCCGTGCCCTGCGAAGTAAAGCCTGTAGTTGCGATAGCTAAAGGCACGAAACAGAAGCTTCAGACCGTCCCTGCGCTTTTCGATGAAGTCCTTCATCCGGCTAGATTGGCCTTTCTCTGGATGCGTTCATCTTGTGGTGACTGGATAGACATTAAACATTAGTGTATGCGCTAGAGGTGGATTGTCAATAAATAATGCTCCCTTTCACCCAGAGGGTGAAAGGATCGCAGAACAAGATCCTCCTTTTTCGGCCTTTGGCCGAAAAAGATCGGAGAAATAAAAGCGAGGCTGGCTTTTCGCCGGTCCGTTAATTATTGTCGGAGTGGAATTATGCTAAGTGAACACGAGTGTCTCAGCCACGTGTTACTTGGCGAAGAGGCGTTTGATTCTTCTGCATGTCCCCTTTGCGATGTAACTCAAGGTGATGTCTCCCCGCTTTTTGAAGATGCGGTTCATCAGTTTCGGTTCAAGGCCCCCAACCACGCCGAAACACGCGAACCATTGTCCGATGCGAACGATCTCCCTTATATCAACCAGCTTGTAGTAGCGCCTGATTATCCGGCGTCGAGTTTTGAACCTTCGAACATGGGCGGGATCGTCGAATGTGGGCAGGCTGAATACGATAGGTGTTCCTTTCCTGATGTTCCTTATGACCGCGAGATCGTCAGCCACGTGTTCCATTACTTCAAGCGCCACAACTGCATTGTAATCGCAATCGTAGCAATTCGGATTCGTAGCGTCCCCAACCTTGAAGGGAAAATTTAGCGCGTCCTTTGCCATCCGTATGGCTTGCTGGCTGAAGTCGAAGCCATGATAATCCCTATAACCCTCGTCGTATAAGTAGTTGGCGAACTGGCCTGCCCCACACCCGATCTCCAGGACCTTGGGATTCTCGATTCGCTTTATGAACTGCATGATCTGAGTCCAGAGGACGTAGTAACAAGAATCCCTGTAGTGGAGACGATATTCTCCGGAGGTTAAATAGATATTATCATAATAATCTGAGGTTCTTAACTCTCCCATATTTCAAAGATAAGCCGTTTATTTAAGATGTCAATAGGTGCTCAGTCGTAGTTCTGTCAAGGAGAGAGCTGGCTTTTACGTCAGCCTTCCTCCCGGAACAGCAGCGCTGGAGTTGCAAGTCGTTTGATGATCTCGGTGGTAAAGTAAGACGCCACCGTACCGTCAATCACCTGTGATCCGATACCAGAGAGAGGTTGATCATGTAGCGGAGGAGGATTAGTTGGATTTCTGTTTGTAAGTCAGGTATTCCTGATAATTTTCTACCGCCGCCGGGTTTTGAATCGGAAATGGCAGGGATTCGACAACGGATTTGGTTACGTGGTGGGCAAACATCAGACCTTTTGTGGTAAGCTTATTGCCTCTGGAGTATCCGGTTGCCTTGAGAAGCAAAAGGAAGACTCTAATATAGAATGGAAAGCGATGATCGGGCTTAGTATGCAGATCGTAGATCATGCGTGCGAATCCGCGCCACTCGTCTGCTGCAGGCGTCTTGGGAGCAACGAACGCCAACCGCCTGTTGTGCTCAAAGTTGCTAAGATAGATCTCCAACTCAGGATTCACCACTTTCCAGTTACCGCAGGTAGAGAAGGCTGCAGGCCCGAATCCAACATAGTCCTGAGTCAGTTCGTCGCGCGAGGAGTCGTAAACGTCGTCTCCCTTGGCAAATATCCACACACCTTTCCGGGCATAGCCGGCTTGTTTGAGTATCCCTGCCGCTTGCTCAATTAGCTCAAACTGTTTCTGATCGGCCATGCTTGGAGTATCCTTTACCCCTTGTATCACCATATAGGGATAGATGGTAATCTGGCTCGGTCTGGTTGCTGTTAGTTCGTGGATATCGTCTATAAACGACTCCGCGCTCTGATTAGCCAGCCCTACCATCATATCAACGTTTACCCACAACCCAAGGGACGCTGCAGTTTCAACCAACTCGTCTATGAACCGGCAGGCGGAAAGCTTGCGCCCGGTTTTGCCAATCACCTCCCCTGAGAAGCTTTCTACCCCCAGGCTTATCTTAGTGAAACCTATCCTTCTCAAATCTCTGAGATAGCAGTCTGTAAGCAGGCTGGGAAGGAGCTCTATTCCCAGATTTCCTATGTTGAACTTGACCCTAAGATGATCAACGATTCCGGCCAGTTCTTTTACCGACAACGTGTTGGGTGTGCCTCCACCGAAGTAAACCCACTTTGCCTGACCATGTATGCCGCTGTCATCAATCTCTTTAAGGACTGCCGTCAGGTAGCGGTTCTTTAGCTCTTCAGAGAAAAGCTCCTTGTAGAACGGGCAGAATGAGCACATTCTGTAGCAAAAAGGAACGTGGAGATACACCCCAAAGGAGTTGCCGAACTGTGCCGGTGGAGCTTGCGTAAACCGGTAGGTTTGTTTTTCAAACGATCTCCTCATCATGAGGGCGCTTCTTTTAGTTATCATACTTACCGTTCCTTTACCTCTTTGAGGCACAGGTTCAGTCGCCGGTTCTTTCATAAAGTGATTCCTCTCAGTAAATTGCGTCTTTGTGATTTTCGCCTGCGGGTTTTTCCTTGTCACGACTCTAATTATATGCCGGTGCACGAATTGTCAAATTCGTGTTACTGGCTTGACACGTCGCAGGAGGTGTTTAGTATTAGGGGTTGTACTTCGGAGATAAAGGAGACTCTTTGGATCTGTAAGTTGCTTGCTTTTGTAAGGCAACGCAGCGATCTTTAATCCTTGAACCTGATGGAGGTGGATTTGAAGGACTTTTTTGCATCTTTGGCATCGGCCTGGCCTGCAATCCGCGGCTGGCTGCTTTCCACGGGCATCCAGATTGCCATAACCCTGGTAATCGCCGTAGTGGTTACCTGGCTGGTAGGATTCCTTATCAAACGCGCTCTGCGCCGTACCGAGAAGGCCAAGGCCCCTGAAGAAATAGCCCGCGCCAAGCGCCTGAAGACCGTCCTCGGCGCGCTGAGATTACTGGCTGGGGTGGTAATCTGGGTCATTGCAGGTATCACGATCCTGGGCCAGCTTGAGATATCCATCGGCCCCATCCTTGCCGGTCTGGGCGTGGTCGGCATAGCCGTGGGCTTCGGCGCACAGAACCTGGTGCGCGACTTCCTCGGCGGCATCTTCATTATCGTGGAGAACCAGCTCAGGGTCGGCGACATCGTGCGTATCGGCGACGCGATGGGAACCGTGGAGGCCCTGAGCCTGCGGATAACACAGGTGCGGGGCTTAAACGGTCACCTTTTTACCGTCCCCAACGGCGAGATCAAGATGGTGGAGAACATGACCTTCAAGTGGTCGCGGGCCATTGTGAAGGTCGGCGTGGCCTACCGCTCAAATATCGAGAAGGTTATCGAGGCGCTGCACAAAGCGATCGAGGACCTGAAATCCGACGAGACTGTTGGTCCATATCTGATAGACACCCCCCAGATCAAGGCCATAGACGATTTCGCCGCCTCGTCATTGGATGTAGCCCTCTGGATCAAGACCCGGCCTGCACAGCAGTGGGACGTGGGACGCACGGCGCGACGCTACATAAAGGCCCGCTTCGATGAAGCCGGGATCGAGATACCCTTCCCCCAGATCACCCTTACCCTTGGCCCGAAGGAGGCCGAGCTCCTGGCATCCTCCAGGAAAGGCTTTAGGGAATAGATTTTGAGACGTTAACGGTTACAGGCGATCCAGCGTCTCGTATAGATGGATCGGTTTAATCCTTCGAAGAGGTTGGATTATTTGAATCCTTGGGTCATAACCTAGAGAGGAGTGACGATGCGTAGATCATTGATTATATTAGCACTTATGGTCGTTGCTGCCTCGGCAGATGATTTACGGAGAGTGGTACTCGCGGGACTATGCATGGAGCCTTGAGCTTGCAGGGGACGGCGAGCGCGTCTCCGAAGAGGAAGGAGGCGAGCTGGTTGACGCCTGGATAACCGGGTTTCGAGAGGACCCGGCAGGATTTAAGGAAAAACTTGGCGAGTGGACAGCGGCGCGGTTTATCGTCACCTTAAGGTTCTGGCCTTCGAGGAAACAAACAAACTGGCCCTTACCGACAAAGATGTAGAGAGCTATCTGGATTACGCCGCCTTCCTGATTGCTCTTTCTACCGGCAAAAAGACGCAGCCTTCAGTGACTCAGCGCAACTCCCATGCCGAGCGAATCGTTAAAGGGTTCACCAACTACCCGCTTGAGGCAAAACAATTCCTCTGTAGAAGCCAGGTCGTCTTCAGTTATCTCAAATACGTTTGGGATAACGCCGATGCCGATGAGCGCAGCCGGATAACCCAGGCTATGTTAGGTGAAGGTAAGGTGAATGCCTTTGATGGAACTTTGGTACTGGCTTTCGATCACGTTGAAGCCATGAACGCCTGGAGGAATGTGATTGAGTTGCCCTACTACTATGAACTAAATTAATAACCCTAACAGGGTGTCATATATGTCTCACGTCTTCTGTGAGGGTCAAGAGGTCTATCTCATCATCGCCTTGAAGGATGCAGACCAACCCGTGGGCTGCGTGCGAATCAACTGGATGGATGCCTTCCACCGCTTCGCCTGGCTGCGGTTCGCGATGGGTGAGGAGAGGGGTAAGGGGTACTGCAAGGATGCGCTGCAATCACTAATCGCCAAACTGTTCTCACAAGGAATACACCGTATCGAGGCCGAGGCGTACGAGTTCAATACGACAAGCATCGGTTTACTTGAAAGCATGGGTTTCAAACCCGAGGGCCTGAAACGCAACGCACACTTTGACGGAAAAGACTATGCGGATATTGTGGTGCTGGGGTTGTTGCAGGAGGACTTCCTTACTGGCAAATAATGGATTACCTCTAAGTGGCTTTCTTCATTTTCTATGCTGCGATCTTTTCGCCTTCAGGCGAAAAGGAGCATTGATTATACGTATTCTCTTATGATCCCCAGGACCTTGCCCACGATCTTGAAGGGTCCGGTTATCAGCTCGTAGGCTGGGTTTTCGGGTTTTAAGGCGTAGGCGTCGCCGTGCATCACCAGTCGTTTGACCGTGGCCTCGTCTGCGAGCCTTGCTACCACTATGTCCCCGGGTCTTGGCACCTGGTTTGGATCAACCACCGCCAGATCGCCCTCCGTGATACCGGCGTCGATCATCGAGTCGCCCTTAATCCGCAGCATAAACGAGCGGCGCCACCGGGTAGCGGTGAAGATCTCCTCTACGTCCTCCACTGCAAGATTGGGGATGCCGGCAGGAACACGACCCACTATCGGGATACCCCACGGCTCGATCTGGATCGCGCGAGCGTGGCCCAGTTTGCGCTTAATGAGTCCCTGTGCCGCTAAGCCGTCCAGGTGAACCTTGACGGCCTTGGTGCTCTTGTAACCCAGCCCCTTGCCAATCTCGCGGATCGAAGGCGGATAGCCATACTCGCTCACAAACCCCCTCACAAACTCGTATATTCTCATCTTTGGGTTCGGCAGTCTCAATCTTCACTCCTCATATTTATATTATAAACGACCAATCTCCTTTGTCAACCCACCGGGGTCTAATCGTGTGCAACTCAGGCATGCGTTCCTTACAGAGGTGCCATCGTCTGGCGAAGGATTGAGGTGGGGGTGTCTCCCTCCCCTTAATCCCCTCCCGTCGAGGGAGGGGTATTTAAACTTCCAGCTTGCATTGCTTATTCTTGTCCTTGGTGATCCGCTCCGCCCGCTTGAAGGTTATCCCAATTTACCTCCCCCTTGATGGGGGAGGGTAGGGTGGGGGTGTCACCCTCCCTTTTATTCCCTCCCGCCAGGGGAGGGATAATATAGGGTTAGACCGCCAACTCCCCTTGTCTGTCCTTATCTTTGGTGATCTTCTCCGCCCGCTTGAAGGTAACCTTATTTCTCCTCGACGGGAAAGGAGTATCACCTTCCCCGACACTTCGTGTCGACTTCTTTACTCGACAGGAGTACTTACGCCATCAAGGAAGGGAATTCTTCGTCTGATATGATAATCCCACTCCCTGGTGGACAGCGTGCCCCTTGGGGCGCCAATTTCACTGCGCCCCATAGGGTAGGGGGTCGGTGTGAAGCACCGGGGGGAGGGGAACATCTTTAATCCCCCTTCTGTTCCCCCTTCAAAAGGGGGACTATACATCCAGCGCTCCCTGCTTATCCTTATTCTTTTCAATCTTCTCTGCCTTTTTAAAGGTGATGTCGTCAGGGGCAATCTGCGGAATCTTCAGACGCTCGGTGCCCTCCAGAAGCCCTTTGATGGTAAGCACCTGCACCTTGGGGTAGTCCTTGCCTATTATCTCCGAGCGGTAAAACCCGGCGGACTCGGCTTCGGATGCGATGTCGAAACGGTCGCTGAGCGGCTAAAGGTACACTAAATCCACCGACTCCGAGGCAGTGTTCTACCTCAAGACCTCCAGATTATCCCCAAAATAAAGCTGGTTGCGCGGCTCCTGATCCATAAGTAATGATATATAAGGTTTGCCTGTTATCACGGAAGGATGAAGCATTGACAGCGAGGTAAAGATTGCTTAGAATGGATTTATGCGTCCTACAAAAAAGGTGGTGTCCAGCGCTTGACAAGGAATCAAAATTGACTATAATTACCACAGAATGAATTGCTCCCCGCTCGACTTGCCCTTATGGCCCGAGCGGGGTTATCTTTTATAGGATGAAGTGATGGTTCAAGAACCTAAGGCCAAACGGACGATAGCTTTTGTGGACGGCCAGAATCTTTTCCATGCCGCCAAGGAAGCATTCGGCTACGGCTACCCTAACTATGACGTGTACGCATTGGCTAAGGCGGTGTGCAACATGCAAAAATGGAATCTTGTAGGAGCGCGTTTCTACACAGGTATTCCAGATATAACTGACAATAAATTCTGGCATGCGTTCTGGAGCAAGAAACTATTGACGATAAGCCGTCAAGGCGTTCATGTCTATTCCCGATCATTACGCTATCGCAACAAGCGTGTTAAGTTACCTGATGGCACTTATATGACTTTTCTGACTGGAGTGGAAAAAGGTATAGACGTCCGTATTGCACTTGATGTTATGCGCATGGCTCACCGGAAGGAATATGATGTGGCTCTGATATTCAGTGAGGATGAGGACTTCTCCGAAGTAGCTGAAGAGATTCGGACAATTGCTCAAGAGCAAAATCGCTGGATTAAGATGGCATGTGCATATCCTTTCAGCCCCACTCACAAGGTCAGGGGTATCGAAAAAACCGACTGGATCAGGATAGACAAGAGTACTTATGATGCTTGCATAGACCCTAGGGATTATCGCCCCAAATCCAAGAGTACACACTGAGAATTTAATCTTTGAACGGCACATTATACCCAACGAGGACACTTTATTATTGAACCCACGTTGCCTGTTGTCAAGGAAAGGAATAAAAACGGAGACCCCTAACGGGGTCTCCGTAAGGAGGTGAAGGCTTCTGAAAAGCCTTCTATGTCCAACAAAAACCTACTACCATCGCCTGCTTTAGGCGCGGCATATATAACTATAGTCATTTGGGGGTGTTTGTCAAGCCCTTAACTCTCACTCCAAGTTGACGGGGGGTTTAGTAAAAACAGGTGCCACTTTCTATGTTACGCCTACACGCAGCTTACGTCTATAGCCCCTTGACAAACCCATGTTCAGGGGGTATAATGGGTGTTATAAAATTGATTTTTGTTTGGCTGGATCAATTCTCTCTAATGGAGAGACGTCCCTTGAAGCACGGGGTTGATCCTACGCTTGGTGAAAATAAGGAGGACTTATGAAGGAATTGGCCGAGCGGGCCGTGGAGACCGCAAGGCTTGCCGGTGCGGATTATGCTGACGCCCGGGTTCTGACCGTCCACGACCAGCAGATATACGTCCAGGACCTTTCACCCAAGGCGATTCAGGACGTGACCGACGCAGGCATCGGTGTGCGCGTGCTTAAGGACGGCGCGTGGGGATTCGCCTCCATAAGCCGGCATGACAAGCGTTCGGCAGAGAAGGTCGCGCGGGAAGCCGTCGCGGTAGCCAAGGCCTCTGCTCTCACCGTATGGAAGGACAAGGTCACGCTGGCCCCAGAGCCGGCCCATAAGGATCGCTTCGAGACCAAGGTAAAGATCGATCCCTTTTCGATTCCCATACAGGATAAGCTGGCCATTCTGCTGCAGATCAACCGGACGATGCTCGGTGTCAATGGCATCGTGAAGGCGTTCGGCACCATGAGGGCAACCCGGCGGCATCAGTTCTTCGCCTCAACCGAAGGCTCACAGATCGAAACACTTATAACTACGGTCAACGCCTCATACACGGCAACCGCTGCAGGCAAGGGCGACAGTCAGACCAGAACCTTCCAGGAGTATCCCATGAACAAAGGCTGGGAGCACATCGTGGCACAGAAGCTTGAGGCTCATGCACAGCGCATCGCCGAAGAAGCGGTAGCCAAGCTCTCCGCCGCCTATCCTGCCGAAGGCAAGATGGACTTAATACTTAATCCGTCGCACCTATCACTTACGATCCACGAGTCGGTAGGACACGCGACCGAGCTGGATCGCGTTCTGGGCTACGAGGCAAACTTTGCAGGCACGAGCTTTGTAACGTTGGACAAGAAAGCGGCCAAATTCCGGTACGGGTCGGACATCGTAAACTTTGTGGCCGATAATAACCTTCCGGGCGGGCTTGCCTCCACCGGATACGACGACGAGGGTGTGGCCTGTCAGCGCTGGGACATCATAAGGAACGGCATATTCAAGAACTACTCCTCCACCCGCGAGGTGGCGCCTTTAGCCGGATACAAGCGTTCGTTCGGCTCGGCACGTGCCGACTCCTACGCCTCAATGCCCATCAACCGCATCCCAAACCTCTCGCTCATGCCCAGTCCAAAAAGCATCTCCCCTGATGATCTTGCCGCGGACGTAAAGAATGGGGTGTGGATCGAGGGCCGGGGCAGCTGGTCAATAGATCAGCGCCGGCTCAACTTCCAGTTCGGCGGCGATCTGTTCTACGAGATCAAAAACGGCAAGAAGGCGAGGATGCTGCGCGACGTGATATACACCTCGATTACGCCGGAGTTCTGGAACGCGGTTGACTGCATCAGTGGCAGGAAATACTGGGAGGCCAGGGGCTTTAGAACCTGCGGCAAGGGCGAGCCCATGCAGGTAGCCCAGATGACAAACGGCGGCCCGTGGATCAGGGTCAGAAAAATCAAGGTTTTACGGGGGAAGAAATGAATATCGATTGGCTTAAAGAGACCATAAAACGGATAGCTAAGCAGAAGAAGACCCAAGAGGCGAGCATACTGCTTCAGGTTGAAAACGAGAATCTATCCCGTTTTGCCGAGAACCGCATCACCCAGAACACTACCAGACACCGCATAAATCTCTACGTTAAGGTTTGCCATGAGCGTCGCAGTGGCCAGGCTGAGACCTCGGATGTTTCCTCGAGAGGCGTGCTTTCTGCACTGCGTAAGGCCGAGGCTGCCGCCACGGCATCACCCAAAGATCCTGAGTTCATAGCACTTCCCGGCACGCAACACTATCTGAAGGTAGAACGGTTCTTTCCCCAGACCGCCGAGTTGCCTGTGGACGCCAAGGCCAGGGTTATCCGAGAGATAACCGCAGAGGCCGCCTCGCGCAAGATGAAAGCGGCTGGTATCTACCGCTCAGGGGATTACGCACTGTTGGTGGCCAACACCAAAGGGCTAGTGGCAGAGCACCGCTGGACCCAGGCTGAGTTTTCCATCACCGCGCAAACTGCCGACTCGACTGGCTCGGCGGTTGCCGAAGAGGAGAACGTGGCAAAGATCAATCCTCAGGCGCTGGCCATCGAGGCGTTTCGCACCGCTGAGATGGGCCGCAATCCCAAGGAGTTAAAGCCCGGAACATACAAAACACTCCTTACGGCACGCGCCTTTGGCGAGATGATGCCGTTCGTTATCTACCAGATGGATCGGCGCGCGGCAGACGAAGGCAGAAGCTTCTTTGCAGGAAAGCTCGACAAGAAGATTCTTGCAAAAAAGATCTCGCTGGTCGCAGACCCGCAGGCCCCGACGAATCCAGGAAACCCGATTGACCTCTACAACGACGGTGTTGCGTGCAAGGAGGCGGCGTTCATCCAGGAAGGGGTGCTTGGAAACCTCTGGACCATGCGCTACTGGGCCAAGAAACAGCGCATCCCGCTTGTTTCGCCCTCGTTTAACTTCTCAATGACCGGAGGCGCCAAAACCCTTGACCAGATGATCAAGCGCATAGACCGCGGGCTTCTGGTTATGCATCTTTGGTATGTACGCTACGTGAACCCGATGGAACTCATTCTGACCGGCACCAGCCGGGACGGGCTGTTTTTGGTAGAGGGAGGCAAGATCAAGCGGGCGGTGAAGCACATGCGGTTCAACGACTCCCCGATGCGATTCCTGCGAAACCCTCTGTCCCTGGGCGTTCCGGAGCGCCGCGGCGGCGCGATGATGCTTCCTCCGGTGCTTGTCTCAGACTTCAACTGGGCGAGCACGACTACGTTTTAATACCCCAAACGGTTACTCCGTAACCGCTCGGGGACCCCGGATATGCACCCCACGACGGCACTACGTTCCGCCGCGGGGACCCCGGGGATGCACCCCACGACGGCACTACGTTCCGCCGCGGGGACCCCGGGGAAGATAAAAAATTTAATGGGCTGGCGAGAGCCAGCCCTCTTACCGATTTATCCTCCGATCCTTTTCCAGATTGCTTATATCAAACTCTAACTCAAATCCTAAATGTGCCAAGAAATAACCCGATTTGAGAGGGGCCGATCTTGCGGTCGGCCCCTGCAACTTCCCTTGCGATCTTTCGTCCAAAGGACGAAAGGAGCATTACCTCAGTAGTATCATCTTCCTTATCTTTCTATAATCACCTGCACGGAACCGACAGAAGTAGACGCCGGTCGGCACTTCAACGCCTTGAGCATCTCGACCGTCCCAGTAAGCGGTGTGATACCCGACCTTTCTGCTTTCGTCTACCAGTGTTCGCACCACTCGACCGGCAGCGTCGTAGATAACGAGGCTGACTTCGCTCTCTTGTGGAATCTGGTAGGGAATGGCGGTTAAAGATGTGAATGGATTGGGGGAGTTCTGGGTAAGCCGGTATGCAGTCGGGGTCTTGAACTCCTGCTCTCCGATACCGATCTCCTCGACCGTGACCGTCAACGAGCCGGCCCGCACCACTGTCTCATCGCTTGCGGACTGCACGGTCATTATAACCGTATCCACGATGTATTCGGCAAGGAACCCTTCGGGGGGTATTGTTACAGTCACAGGCTCTATGGCCCAAGCTTCGCTGGCCAGAGATAACTCAATCATCTCAGGTTCTAACTCCCAGCCTTTCGTATCAGTTATCGTCGCCGTGTAGGTATCCGTTGGTTCCAGTCCCATGTTACGGATGTAATAGTTCACCTCTACGATATCTCCATGTTCAGCCATGATGTCCTGCGAGGGCATGCAGTTCACCTCATACGGCTGCCAGTCGATGGGCGGCCAGAAGTGTATCCACCAGTTGGGGGCGATGTAGACGATGGTATCCTTTGGAGGATCGATGACCACTACGAGTATGTCCAACGAATCAAGTACCGGCGGGGCAGGTCCTTGCGGCAGGAACACCGTGTCGGGCTCGGGATGAACCTCATCGCCTGGATGTCCCCAGTAGAAAGCCCACTCGTAGACCTCGTTTGAGCCCTCGTATCCTGCTCGTGGATCCAGACCCGTGGTAAAGAAGGAGTTGTTGAACCCGTAGCTCGCGAATACGCCATACCAGTCAGACCAGTCCCAGCCAGGGTCGCCTGGCTCGGGATCGCCGGGAAACCAGTGCACGTCAGTTGTCGGATCGTCGTAGACCCGGACTATGAAGCTCGTTTCAGCATCGTTTATGAGATTGTTACCGCCAACTTCAGGGATAAGATGGCTGTTTTGAAGTCCGTCGGAGAGCTTTATCCATGCCGTGTCTACCTCGGCATCGTCGCCGCCGAATACCCAGGCCTTTACGTTTATACCTTCAAACGTAAACTCGGCAACGTTCCAGTCGTTCGAGTCTCTCTGGCGGAACATCGAAAGATTACTTGGAGGCGGCTCGCCCTCGATGTCATGAGCGAGGAAGTAAACAACGCCCGGATAGAATGCCGTATGTCCTGAAGAGCTTACCGCCTGCCAGCCGTGCTTGTGCTCGTGGTAGAAGAAGCCGGCATTGGGATAGGTGCCGTCGTTGAACCAGTTCGGGAACCTGCCGGCCCAGGCCCACTCCTCCCAGTTGGTCGCCCGCCCGTCCCAGATGGTGGGGTCGTGCGGGGTCTCAGGGCAGTACCCGCGCATCGGCTCAAATGCACTTAATCCTGCCGCTGTGACAAGCAGCAGCAATGCGGCAAAACATAGCCACGGGAAACATGATTTTCTCATTTTGCATCTCCTCCTAAGATTGAGTGTAATCCACCAACTCTGATTTGGTTTTTACTGCACGGTTTTGTTTAGAGTTCGCCTCCTCTCGCTCGTTGAGGTGAGCGGTTATTGATTACTATTAAAATTATAGCGCTGATTCCGGTTTGTCAACCCATAACCCGTAACACCCACAACACCCGCAACACCCGCAGCACACCTTAAACGAATGTTCAGATATGTAGGGGCACGGCATGCCGTGCCCTTCAGATCTTTCTGCGATCTTTGCCCTGCGGCGAAAAGGGGCATCAATACAGCCCTTCCACGCTCAGGTAGCGCTCGCCGGTGTCGGCGAAGACGCAGACGATCAGTTTGCCCTTGTTGTCAGGACGTCTGGCGAGTTTTCGTGCCGCAAATGCAGTCATCCCTGATGTGATTCCGGCCAGGATACCCTCCTTGAGGGCCAACTCCCGGCAGGCGGCAAAAGAATCCTCCTCGGACACGGTTACGACCTCGTCCAGTAGCTCTCGTTTGAGGAGCTTCGGCACGAACCCAGGGCTGGTTCCGGCCTGCCGGTGGGGCTTGAAGACGCCGGTAGAGATCATGGGGGCTATCTCCGGCTCCACACCCACGGTCCTGAAGGAGGGTTTGCGCGGCTTTATTACCTGGGCCGTACCCATGAGGGTTCCGGTGGTGCCAAGGCCTGCCACCAGGATGTCCATCCTGCCGTCTGTATCGCGCCAGAGTTCCTCCGCGGTTGTCTCCCGATGGGAAGCGGTATTTGCCGGATTGGAATGCTGCTCTATGTAGAAGGAGTTCGGTATTTCCTCCATGAGCTCAAGCGCCCTTTCCTTGGCTCCTTTTGTCCCCTTGCCGGCAGGGGTAAGATCGAGCTGCGCTCCAAGAGCGCGCAGGAGCTGCTTGCGTTCTGCCGACTGGATTGTAGACATGCAGATAATCAGTCTGTATCCTTTTATAGCGCAGATAAACGCCAGCGCAAGTCCGGTGTTTCCTGAGGTGGCCTCAATGATGGTGGTGTCGGGGTTGATCTTTCCCTCCCGCTCACCTGCGGCAATCATGTAGGATACCGGTCTGTCCTTGATGCTGTAAGGGTTGAACATCTCCAGCTTGGCGGCCAGGGTTGCATCGAGGTCTGCACCGAACTTCTTCAGATATACAATTGGGGTGTTCCCTATAAGATCCAGGACGCTTTCCTTTATGTTCATAAGACGACTCCCAAGAAGATTGGCCTTTTGGGGTCCCCAGCCGAACACGAAGTGTTCGGTTGGGGTGAATACACCATGGGTGTGTTACCGATGGCCTCAAGTATGTTCTCTTTAATGTTCACCGCGCCACTTTCGGGTGCACCTGTTCTTCGGGGTCCCCGCGGCGTCGCACAGCGACGGCGTGGGGTGAATGCACCATCGGGGTATCGCCGATGAGATCAAGCAAATTATCCTTTATATCCATGGGTCTTCCACTTTACTGGAATAATATACTTCCGCCGATACTTATGTCAAGGGGTGAGAAACCCCTCCTTAAAAACCGCTCACATTGCTTGGCCGTCATGGGAGTAAGGTGATTAGTGCAGATAAATGAGCCTTCCCGATCCGGCGCCAACGGCGGTCCTAAGCTCCCAGAAGTAGACACCTTGGGGAATCACAGGATTGCTCTCGATTCGTCCCTGCGGTGCAATCCGCCCGCGCTTTACGTAAACCTCCCGGCCTGTCACGTCAAAGATTCTAAGATCGTAGTCCGTCGATTCACGGGTGCGCCAGGTAAAGCTGATTCGACCTTTTTGGATTTCAGCGCAGCGAATCTTTAAGCCGTTTACCCTGTCCTCAGCAACCTCAACCACGTCGAGCGCGGTCTTTGAGTTTATCCGCAGCTCATGGCTAAAAGGGATGGTGTCTGCCGAGACGATCATCTTGTCCCATACGTCCTGATTGGTGTATTCCGGGTGCACGCTCGCTATCAGAGCCGCCAAGCCCGCAACCTGGGGGCAGGCCATCGAGGTCCCGTCGCGCCACCCGTAGTAGCCGCCATTCTCGGTCGAGAGAATACCCTCGTAGCCCCCACCCGGCGCAAAGATCGCCACGCTCTCCCCGTAGTTCGAGTACTGCCACCTTGAATCCCCGGATGTGGTGGCTCCGACAGAGGCAACGCGCTCGTAGGCGGCGGGGTAATCCGATCTTTCCTCACTCTTGTTGCCGGCTGCCGCGCACAAGAAAAGCCCCTGGCCCCACGCGTAGTTCACCGCGTCCTCGAGCACCTGAGAATGGGTTCCGCCCAGACTCATATTGACGACATCTGCGCCGTTGTCCGCGGCATAGATAATCCCCTGGGCAAGATCCGCGTTCGTATAATTCCCGCCGCTGTCGGCTACCTTTATGGGCATGATCGAGGCGTTCCCGGCCATCCCGGCTATCCCCTTGGAGTTGTCTATCTTCGCCGCCGCGATCCCTGAGACGTGGGTCCCGTGCCCGTAGTCGTCCTCGATATCGGTGGTATCCGAGACGAAGTTGTATCCCGGCACAAGATTCGCCTGTAAGTCCTCGTGATCCGTATCCGCGCCGGTGTCGAGTATCGCAATAACTACGCCTTCAGCAGTCGTAAGGTTCCAGGCCCAGTCTGTCTGGGTTATCACCTTATCCCACTGGTCTGAAAACAGAGGATCGTTTGGGGTGTAGGGATGATGAAACGTGTCCGGCGGTATTGGTGTCGCATCAGACCGGGATTCTGCAAACTCGATGTGTTGGAGAAGGTTCGGTTCGACGCGCTCCACCCCGGGCAGGTCCTCTAATCTGTGGAGCAGATTTTCAGTTCGCTCGCTGTCTTGAGCCGACGCGAGCCAGTAGCATCCAAATCGTTCAAGAACCTTTGCCGATGGGTTGGGATAGGTGATCAGCGGCCAAAGCTCAAGGTCACGATCCCGGGCAAAGTTCTGCAGCGCCCGTGCGTCTTGTGTCTTTACTACGAACTCGTTGCAGGATGTGGCTTCTCCATAAAGAGCCGGTGGAACCAGCAGGCTAAGCATCACCGCTCCTGCCAGCATCCCACGGAGAACTGTCCACCTGCTCATTTTGCCTCCTTGGTCCGTGTTGACTATATCGGTATTCCAGGCGCTGTCAAGGGAAGGCTACACCCATCTCGCTTGCCGCACGCATGAATAACTCCTGGGTTTTGCGGCATTTTGCACATCCAGCCCCGAAGACCTCTAATACCTGCAACACTTCTACACACCTAAGTAGACAAAATAAAGCCCCACTCCGAACAAGAGTATCCCTGCCACCAGCTTGATGATTTTGTTCACTTTCCCCGTTTTCTCAGATGAGATGAACTTCTGGGCAAAGGCGGTTGAGATTCCCGCGGCGAAGATAAGAACCCAGTGACCGACGGCGTAGGTAAGTAGCAGCCCCATTCCGTATGGGATGTTCTTGGTGGTGGCGGCGAAGGCAAGGATAAGGGCAAGTATCGGCGCAGCACACGGCGAGGAGGCGATGCCGAAAACGAGACCGAGGAGCAAAGCACCCCACAGGCCGGTCTGCTTTATCCTGATTCGCTTGAGCCAGGGAAGCTCGAACTTCAAAAGCCCCACCAGGTTCAGACCCACCAGGAACGCAGCGCCGGCCAGGATAAAATACCACACCCGGCCCTGCAGACCGAACACCCCGCCCACGTAGGCGGCGATCCCGCCCAGAATCACGAAGGTCGCGGTCAACCCCAGCATGAACATCAGGCTGTAGAAGATCGCCTTTTTTGTTGAGCCCTCGGCGTAGCCGCCAACGTAGCCGATGGAAAGTAGTATCAGAGCCAGAACGCACGGGCTGGTGGAGGAGATGATTCCGCCGATGAACACACCAACAAAGGCGAGTAAAGGGGCGTTCGAAATCCACTGCTCAACGTTGCCCAGCAATCCTTCCATCAATCAACACCCGTAACACCCATGGATTGCAGTTGCGCGACGATGTCTTCTTTAGACATGAACCCAATGTGTCGGGTTACCTCGTTACCCTGCGCGTCGTAGAAAATCTGGGTGGGAATCATCCGGATGCCGACTGAGCGGGTAAGCTCCATGTGCTCGTCGATATCAAGCACCAAAATCTCAGCCTTACCCGCGTACTCTTCCTTGAGTTCGGCCAGTATCGGCGCCATCTTCTTGCACGGGATGCAGGTTCCGCGCCCGAAGTCGGCGAGGACCGGACGTCCGGTTGCTACTGCCCGGCTGATGGGATCGGTTGCAGCGGATGTCTGCTCCACCTTCTTGGGAGTGGTGTCTGGCTGTGCGACCTTAGACTTGGACTGGATGGTATCTTTCTTTACAACAGGTGTATCAACCGCGGGGGTGCTATCTTTTGAAACAATGGAAAGCGTGTCTTTAATCAGAGTGTCGGTAAGTGCTATTTGAGTTGTCCTGTCCTGGTTCTTCTTAACCAATATAATCCCTACTACAGCCCCGGCTAGCGCTATCAGAACTACAATAAGGATAGTTAAAGTTTTTTTGTTCATCTCTCCTTTCTCCTTTCCGACGCTTCGCGTCAAGATGGTATCCTACAGGCTCAAGATTGAGATGTTACCTGTTCCCCCTACTGGATCGCTTTCTTTATAAACGTGGTAACCTCCGGCATGGTGAGCATCCTGCCTTCCGATACCTTCTTGTCGTTGATGAACACCGCCGGAGTGGACATAATGCCGCGCTGGATCATCTGTTCCACGTCAGAGATCTCCCTCAGGTCGGCAGGAATACCCATTTCGCTGAGGGCGCGCACGAAGAGCTCTTTGGTGTTCATGCACTTTGCACATCCTGGCCCGAAGATCTCTATCTTAAGGTTCGACATCTTCTCTCCTTTCTCGCGGTTATGAAGCCTGTGCCCGAAGCCTGCGTATCGTCTCCCTTAACTCCTCAAGGCTAATAAAGGAGATCGCCTCACCCGGACAGAGGTTGGCACAGGCGCTGCATCCCAGAACGCAGTTGTGAAGGTTCTCGACAACAGGTGTGTTGGAAGCCTCATCCCAGACAAAAACCTGGTTCTTGCAGAAGTTGTAGCATTCCTGGCACCAGCTGCATTTCTCGTAATCAATGTTCGGATGCCATGGAATCTTTTCCCTTGGGATATCGCCAAATCCCATCTCTGATGCTCCTTTAGGTCTTTTGGCTCAAGCCTTCGAAGGCTTCCTTTACCTTCTTCATCGCCTCTTCGGTGGTCATGTTGCGAAGGTCAATGGCCAGGACCTGCTTGTCAAAATCGATACCCTTTTTCTCAAACGGGTCGCGGAACATCTTTTTCTGCATCCTTGGATCACACCCGCCGATCACATAGGTAACCCCGGGCTTAAGGACCTCTTCAAGGAAGCGGTCACCGTCGTCAACGCAGAGCTGGGGATGGATGACGGCGTATTCCGAATCCAGCTCGTTGCGCACGAAGTTTAAAATCTTCCAGAAGTTCATGTCCTTGAACCCCGGACACTCACCGGTGCAGTTGCACATTATAAATCTGGGTTTTTCTTTCATTTTGCTTGTCTCCTTTCTTTTCTTTAACGAAGTTCATTGATCCCTAAGAGGGCAGCGCCTGCCCTCTGGCTCCTCGGATTCAAGGAGTCTTGCCATCTTCTCGCTATCAGCCAAGGTTTGCTCATCGTCTCTCCCTGATTCCTCAAGATAGGAAAACAGAGATGGGGGAAGGGAGGCGGCGGTGCGGTAGAAGATCCAGCGACTTTCTCGACGCTCCTCGATTAGAGCCGCGTCCCGTAGGATCCTTAAAGCGTGCGAGATGCGCGACTGCTCCATTGAAAGCACACTCTCCAGCTCGCACACGCACAGCTCCTGCTCAAGCAAAAGCAGCATGATCCTCATCCGCGTGGAGTCTGCGAGCGCCCTGAATATTTTGGTTGTCTCTTCCATGACATGATTATATGATCATCTGTTCATTTGTCAAGCCTCACTTTGGAATCAGGAGAGACCGATATGGCGAACACCCTTCCTGGCGGATATGCCGGGGTTTGACCCTGATGCTGAAGAGGATGGTATCTAAAAAGCCGCGCGGAGGCTGTACCTTCGCGCGGGTCCCTGTACAGACTTTATGGTTGGGTTAATCTTGTTTAAGTCTTGTTTTTGCCTCCTTTATGTTTATGCTTGCAGGCCAGTCAAAAAAAACACCACAGGGCTTTAGGGAAGGGGCTAGTCTTTCTCCAGGTCGTCGACGCCTACACACTCGTCTATGTCACTAACCCTTTCGAATGTGTCGTAGACATCCGGGGGTATGCTGTAGCCGCACATCTGTTCGATTTGATTGATTAAAGGTGGTGCGTCTTCTGGCCAGGAGCGGCCTCCCAAGCCGTCCAGTGGTGTGTCGCCCGTTACCTGATAGCATGAGACGCCTGCCCATTGGGTGACCACGTTGTGGATGTCGGTCGTGGTGCAATCGGCCAAGGCAGGGCTTGCAAAAAGCCCAAGAAGCACGACTACACCAAGAAGCAAAGCTATGCGCTTGTACATTTCTTACTCCTTGTTTTCAGGGGGTTTTTCAGTCTGACAGGGGAATCTCGGAAAGCCAACGCTGGGTCTCTTCCGCTTCCCGCTTAAGCCCCAGGCGGAGGTAGCTCTCGTGGGCCCTTTTTAGCAGATGTCTGAGCCCGGGCAAATCCAATCCAACCTCGCTGATAGTCGAGCGAAGACTTTCATGCAAACTCTGGAAGCAATCCGCGCTGTTGATCTCTGCTGCAAGATCAAACGCCTTTCGATACCCCTGAGCGGCTGTTTCTTTATCGCCCGTATAGGCAGCCGTCTCCGCCCTGGTCAGGGTGATTGCGTGTGTGAGTGCCGGGGAATAAACCTCTTCTGCCAATCCGGTAGCCTCCTTCAGCAACAACTCCACCTTGTCAAATTCACCCAGATGGCGATAAACTGTGGCAAGGTCGCATAAAACCATGGCAAGGTTTGTGACGTCGCCAACCTCTCTGTAAAGTTCGCTTGCCTTTTGGAGTTCTGGAAGGGCCTTGGGGAACTCGTTCTGTTTCAGATGGATTGAACCCCTGCGGAAATGGGCACTGGCCTTGAGACCTCTGTCGCCTTTTTGCTCTGCCAACTCATCGAGCTTTTCAACGCTTTCTAGTGCCTCCTGGATGCTGCCTTCCCGCATGAAGGATAAGGCCATGCGGCTGCAGCAGACCGCGAGCATAGGCCTCTCGTTTACCTTTTCAAAGCGAGCGCGAACCTTCTTTAGGGTATCAAGGGCGCGGATATGGTTACACCGTCTTTGGTCAAGCATGGCCATGTTCAAAAGCACAAGCCCCTCAAGGCGCGTATCCCCATACATCCCGGCCATGGTGAGCGCCTCGCTCCACGCCATGTCGGCTGCCTCGTAGTTGTTCATGCGGAAAAAGATGCTACCCAAAGTAACGGCGCTGTTGTATGAGAGGAGGTGATCTCCGCTCCTGTGTGCATGCTCACGGCCCACTTCTGCATAGGAGCGTGCGCGCCCCAGCTGCCCCTTATGACGACAAGCCTCGGCGGCTATGCGGTTAAGCTCCGCGCTTTCCTTTTCTTCAGGGTAACACTCAAACCCTTGCATCGCTGACTTCAGTGCCGCATCCACCTCACCCTTCTTTAAGGCAACACTGGCTTGCTTTAGGAACTTCCCGGCCTCCAGATCCTCAACTGGCATAACTTACTCCTGCGCCCTCGCTTTGATGTTTTGGTTTAACTCGATTATACTCAGATAAATATAGTTTGTCAACCCCTCCAGCTGTTACTCCAGGAGGGAATCGAGATGATACCGGAGTTATCCCCTATGTGGGTGGCAAAACACTCAAATGACGCAACCATCCACCCCACAGCAAGCGAACGCTTTGGTTTCGCTTGTGGCAAAAAAATTACCTCACGTAGACGAACTTGCCTGAGCTTATCCCTTCAGATGCCTTGAACCGCCAGAAGTAGATGCCTGAACCGAGAGCGGGATTGCAGGAGATCTCTCCTTTCATATCCGTTCTGCCTCTCTCTGCATAAAGTTCTCTGCCGGTGACGTCGAAGATTCTCAGGGTGTAAGATCCGGACAGATCACAGACAAACCGGATCACACCGCTCTGGATAGCAGGCGCGGATACGGCTGCCGGTTCGGGGCTTCCTTCCTCAACCGCTATGATCACCCTTTCTACGGCCTTTCTTGAGTTCATGCGCAGGATCGGGCCAACGTCGGAGTCTATGGTGTCGGCACCCTGAATTATGTTGTCCCAGACCTGCTGGTTTGTGGCATGAGGGTAGGCGGAGAAGATGAGTGCGGCCAGACCCGCGATCTGAGGACCGGTGAAGGAAGTGTGGATAACGTTGGTGTAGCCTCCACCCTTGGAAGTAGACATACCTCCAGGAGCAAATATTTGCACCCAGTCTCCGTAGTTTGAGCTTGACCACCTTCCGCCATCTGAACTAATGCTTCCCACAGCCATAACCATATCGTAGGCTGCTGGGTAGAACGGTTGATCGTCGTTGTTGTTGCCCACGCCTGCACAAAGGAAAGCCCCCCTGTCCCAGGCGTTGGCCATTACATTTTCTAGCGCGGAACTGGGAGTCGCTGTCCAGCTCATGCTGATTACCTTTACACCGTTATCTATCGCATAGTTCATACAGTTAGTCAGGGTGCTGTAATACAAAGGATTGTCACCCCATATCTTCAAAGCCATGAGATGGGCATTGCCGGCAACACCTGCTATCCCGACGCCGTTATCGATCTTTGCACATGCGACACCGCAACACTGAGTACCGTGACCGCCGATATCGTAGTAATCATTATCATTCTCGTTGAAGTCGTACCCCATGTAGAGATTGTCAACCAGGTCTTCATGGGTGGTATCAACACCCTGATCCAGCACAGCCACGCCCGCCCCTTCTCCAGTGGTAGTGTTCCAGGCCCAGTTAGTTTCAGTCATGGGTTTGTCCCACTGATCGGGGTACATTGGATCGTTGGGCGTATAAGGAGGCGGGTTCATGACCCGTAAGTTGAAAGAGCTCTCCGCCGGCTCTTCATCCCATTTCGGGATATGAATATCCAGGACTTCGTCCGGCTGAACGGATTGGACCCCTGGCAGACACTCCACCTTGTTCATCACACGGTTGATTGCAGATTGGTCATCAGTGGCAAACTTGACGATGTATTGATCACCGAATAGCTCCATCGTTTCTTGAGATGGATTGGGGTAGATGATCAACGGAGAGACCTGTGCTCCGTGCTCTGCCGCAAATTCCTGCAGGGCATCGAGGTCTGCCGTCTTAACGATGAACTGATCGCCTGCATCAGCGGAAAGGGTTACGGGAGAAAGCAAGCAAGCGAGTGCGGCTCCCACCATACTGAAAATCACGTGACGTTTGCGCATTTAGCCTCCTTGGTTTGGGGTCATTATATGTCGGATACGAAGGAAGGTCAAGTTTTCCACCTGCTATAAGCTCATAAGTAGTTCTTCAGACCTGAGGAACTATCATCGTCTTACTTTAGGAGAACAATCCTTTTGGCTATCCGGGAGCCTGTGGTCACGAGCCTTGCAAAGTAAACGCCTGCCGGAGCGTTCGCTTGGGGACCCCAAGTTACACCCTACGAATCTGATCTGCCGCTTCTGAGAACCCTTGCCTTTAACCCTCAGGCAAAGCGTTTAGAAGTACCAGAAGGGGACTTCACAAAAGACCCTCTCAGAAGTCCTGGCCATTGTAAGCGGCGATCCATTACTGAAGCAATTATTGGCACCGGGTAACCTGGCGTCGTTCTATCGGAGCGCCCTCTTGACGCCTGGGGCGATTCGCTCCGCCCCCTCTCTAGGCATCGGGACATTAAACCTCAATGGCTTGACAAACAAAAATATTTTGGTATTATCGACTGACATTAAGATTTGGGGCGTATTTCCGAGGGCGATGAGAAAGGGGAGCGTATTGTCTAAGAGATAGCTTGGATAAGTATAAGGAGGAGGTTTTCATGAAAGGCCCTTCTACCAACCCCCGGGTGCTTCTCTCAACGGTCTACCGGCGGTTTAGGGGCGACTACATAGATGCCTTAGGTTGGACCGGCCGCCGCTTCTTCAGAACCTCGGCACCCTTGAGGGTAAGCCCGGGATTACGCTTCATCAAGCAGAACGTAGCCCAGGTCGAGATACTTGAGTATCCCTTGTGGCATGAGTATGTTGACAAACTCAAAGAAGGCTGGGACATTGTCGGATTTTCGTTCTATCATAATCAGATCGGCGAGATTCGCAAGATGATTGCCGAAGCCCGGCTTCAAGGGGTTAAGGAGATATGGGCTGGTAACTACGGGGTGCTTGACTACGACATCCCCAGCATGGTGGATCGTGTCTTTATCGGACCTGCGGAGGACCAAATCGCTCAGGTCTTCGGCTATCGTGTTCCCGAGGGCGAGATCCAGCATCCGGTGATGATGGCGCACTTCTCCTACTTCGCTGGCATACGTCACCTGACGTTCGGCCTGCTCTACACCGCGCACGGCTGTGCCTTCAAGTGCACCTTCTGCCAAACACCAGTCTTCGAGCGCTACCGCTTCACCATCAACTTCGAAAGCATCGAGCGGGTACTTGCCTACTATCACAAAATGGGCATTAACGATATAGTTGTCTTGGACGAGCTGTTCGGCGTCTATCCCAAGCTTGCGGATAAGGTTACCCGCCTCTTTGCCCGCTACAGGTTCCGCTGGTGGGCTCAGTCCCGGGCCGCACTGTTCCTGCGCTATCTGGATACTTGGTATGAACGTGGGCTGCGCCTCCCATCGGTGGGCGTGGAGTCCATGTCGCAGAGCGCTCTCGATAATGTAAATAAGAGACAGAAGATCGAGGAGGTCCTTGAGTTCGTCCGTCGCACACACGATAAACTGGGTATGCAGCGGATAGGCTTCTCCATGATCGGATACGCGGACATGACCGCTGAGGAGACATTAGAGGATGCGATCCGGTTCAAACAGGTAGGTTTTGATACCAGCACCGTCTGCGTCATTACCCCCTTTCCCCAGACACCTTTGTGGAATGAGCTTAGCTCCAAGTACGGTATCTTCGACCGCGACTACCATCACTATCGTCTAAGGCACCTGGTTTGGCGCCACCCCAACATCTCGCCGCTCCAGATGCAGTACATGTTAAAAACCATAAAAGCCTTCCTTAACAGACCGATTGATCTCTACCGCAAGGGTATCTCAAAACTCATCTGGGGCGGGCTGCGTAAGAATCCAAGGGATTTCCTGTGGCGTACCTTCATAAAGAGTCCGATTGCTTCAATGCTCATCAACGATCGCAAACAGGTTTTCTTTTGACCCCACTACCGCCCTGCGTGCGCTCGCGGGGACCCACGGCGGACGCGATGCATCCGCCTGGGTATTATGTAGGTGTTGACATATCCCTCTTGCTGCTTACACTTCTGGACTATGAATCCAGCTGAGCGGATAAAGCGGCTGAACGACTACATAGCGCTGCACCCTTCCTCGACGGCTTTTGCGCGTCTTGCTGAAGCTCATGCCGATAAGGATGAGTTAAGCCGCGCATTAAAGCTGCTTGAACGCGGTCTGCGCGAGCACCCTTCCTACCTGCCTGCGCACGTCCTCCGCGCTCGATACCTTCTGCAGAAGAATCAGCCATTCAAGGCCGAGGAGGCCCTGCGTGAGGCCTTGGCCGTGGACCCGGCCAACCTGCCTGCACTGCGGATGCTTCTTGGGCTTGAGATCAGGCGCGAGGCTGCGGGGCGCGGCGTAACGGCCAGGAAACTGGCTGCACTCGATCCTGTCGATCCACTCGCACGCAAGGTGCTTTCCGAGGAGACAAAACCCGCCTCACCTTTCACTACCCGAAGCGTGGCAGAACTCTACGAGAGCCAGGGCTATCTTACCGAAGCCATTCGTATCTACCGGGAACTGGCGCTAAAGAAGCCGGACGACGCGGAGATAGCCGCAAAGATAAAAGAACTCCAGGGACGAGTGGATGGAACGAAGACTCAGTAAGATCAAGGCGAGGATCAAGAAGGAAGGCCTTGACGGACTCCTTGTCACCAATCTGAAGAACGTTCGCTACCTGTCAGGCTATACCGGCTCCAACGGCTACGTATTCATCGCGCGCCGGATGCACTTCTTCACCGACTTTCGCTACGCCGAACAGGTAAAGCACGAGGTAATCCCCAAGGCTCTCATACACATCATCACCAAGGGCTTCGCAAACAAGCTTGCAGAACTCGCCGAGTTAAAGAACATCACCGGAATCGGATTCGAGGCGGATCATATGACGATCTCTGCCCTCCAGAGGCTCAAGAAAGACCTGGGCAAGGTCGGTCGCTTCAAGTGGATTCCGACCAAAGGCTGGGTCCAGGAGCTTCGTAACATCAAGGATTCAGAGGAGGTAGCACTAATAGCCAGAGCCGCTCGCATCACCGACAAGACCCTTGCAGAGGTGCTTGATCTCGTTAAGCCAGGCGTTACCGAGCGTGAGCTTGCCGCCGAGATCGCCTACCGGTTTCAGCGCTACACCGGACTTCCCCCTGCATTTTCATCCATCGTTGCCTCAGGCCCTAACTCGGCAATGCCGCACGCAAGGCCCACCGCTCGCAAACTGCGCAAGGGCGATCTGGTCACCTTCGATCTGGGCGCCCAGTGGAAGGGATACTCCGCCGACATGACCCGCACCATCGTGATCGGCAAGGCCTCGAAAAAGCAGAAGGATATATACTCGATCGTGCTTCGCGCCCAGCAGCACGCATTGGACGGCATCCGCGCCGGAATAGAATTCAGGAAAGCCGACGCCCTGGCCCGGGACGTCATAAAAGAGGCGGGCTACGGCTCCTATTTCGGCCATGCGCTGGGGCACGGGGTAGGGCTTGAAACCCACGACGGGCTCAGGATAGCACCCACCAGCAAGGACAAGATTCCTGGAGGAGCGGTGGTCACGGTTGAGCCCGGTATCTATCTCCCCAATTGGGGCGGGGTGAGGATCGAGGATCTGGTTTACGTTACAGCCGACGGCGTAAGGATACTCTCCTCCTCGCCGCGCGCAAAGCTTGCAGAACTCTAAGGAGGCGGCATGAAGCTTTCCGACGTAGAGAAACTGATAAAGATGGTTACAGAGAATAATATTGCAGAACTCGAGGTTCAGTTCAACCGTCGTCAGAAGATCCGGGTGAGCAAGGTCGCAGGACAACCCGTAACACCCGTAACACCCGCAACACCCATAACACCCGCAACACACGTAACACACCTCTCAGGAGTACCCGCATCCTCAACCCCTGCGGCGGCCGAAGAAGTCAAGGAGGCCAAACCCGCAAGACCATCCAACATCGTAGCCATCAAGTCGCCGATGGTCGGAACCTTCTACCGCGCCTCTGCACCTGACGCACCACCCTACGTCGAGGTGGGTGATACCGTCAAGCCCGGTACCGTGGTATGCATCGTCGAGGCGATGAAGCTCATGAACGAGATCGAGTCCGAGGTCTCAGGCAGGGTCGCAGAGATCCTTGTCGAAAACGAAACCCCGGTCGAGTACGGGCAGGAGCTCTTTCTTATAGAGCCGAGTTAGGTTCATGTTCTCCAAGGTACTTGTGGTTAACCGGGGTGAGATCGCGGTCCGCATCATCAGGGCGTGCAAGGAGCTGGGTATCGGAACGGTTGCGGTCTACTCCGAGGCCGACGCCGACGCCCTCCACCCACGCCTTGCCGATGAGGCTTTGTGCATCGGGCCTGCCCCGTCATCAGAAAGCTACCTCAAGGTCACAGCACTCATTTCAGCCGCCGAGGTCTCTGGATGCGACGCCGTACATCCAGGATACGGGTTCTTAGCCGAGAACGCGGCTTTCGCCCAGATGGTTACCGAGTGCGGGCTTACATTCATCGGACCGACCGCGGACAACATCGCGAAGATGGGCAACAAGAGTTTTGCAAAACAGACCATGCGAAAAGCCGGGGTGCCGGTGATACCCGGTTCCAGGAAGGACCTCGTGGACGTAGAAGAGGCACGCAAGCTTGCCGCAGAGTTCGGCTATCCCGTGCTTCTGAAGGCCGCGGCAGGCGGAGGAGGCAAGGGGATGAGGCTGGCGCACAACCGCAAGGAACTCGACGCAGGCTACAAGATGGCAAAGGCCGAGTCAAAAGCAGCCTTCGGTGACGACAGGCTGTATCTGGAGAAATGCATAGAAAAACCCCGACACGTAGAGATACAGATTATCGCCGATAAGCACGGCAAGGTAGTGCACTTAGCCGAGCGCGAGTGCTCCATCCAGCGCCGCCACCAAAAGCTCATTGAGGAGTCGCCTTCACCAGTTGTCTCGGAGGAACTGCGCAAGAAGATGGGCGAAGCGGCGGTTGCCGCTGCAAAGGCCATAGGATACCAGAGTGCCGGAACCGTCGAGTTCCTCCTTGATCCCGAGGGCAACTTCTACTTCATGGAGATGAACACCCGAATCCAGGTCGAACACCCGGTCACCGAGATGGTGACAGGATACGATCTCCTGAAAGAACAGATACTGGTGGCTCAAGGCTCCAGGCTTGGAATCCGCCGCAGCGTTTTAAAACCCGACGGCCATTCAATCGAGTGCCGGATCAACGCCGAGGACCCTGACCGCGATTTCATGCCCACCCCGGGCAGAATAGAGTTCCTGCACCTTCCAGGCGGGCCGGGGGTTCGCGTGGATACCCACATCTTTGCAGGTTACGTAATTCCAACGTATTACGACTCGCTCATCGCCAAGGTTATTTCCTGGGGCCAGGATCGTTCAGAGGCCATCGCCCGAATGAAACGCGCCTTGGAGGAGTTCTACACCGAAGGGATAAAAACCACCGTGCCTTTCCACCTGCGGGTCCTCGACGACCCAGAATTCCTCAAGGGCAACCTCCACACCGGCTTCATTCAAGAGATGGCGGAGAGGGAAAAGACAAAAGAGAGGAAATAACCTTATTTCGATTTTTTTATGAACTGAAAAACTTCCGAATCGGGATCTAAAAAATAGATTTCTACTTTTTTCTTTTTAATTCCAACTTCATACTTCATAGCTAACTCAACGAGCTTGTCACCATCTATGAGAACCAACGGAAGTCCGTGAGACTCTTCTGCTGCACGTATAGCTTGGGATGTGAACTTTGTGGTGGTGATGAAGACGCCTTGGGTGCATTGGAATTTGGGCAGAACGTCTCGTAAATAACGAATATCCTTTTCCCCTATTCGCTTATTCAATTGCTTTGATTTGACTTGGATTCCTGCCTTAATCGCATTCACTCCAAACTGAGTTTCGGATATTAAATCAATACCCTCATCGCCGCCACCGCCACGTCTTTCTACAGTAGAGTACTCCATTCTGGTAAGAAGATACTCTACGTATTGCTCGAAATCGGTTCCTTTCATGGCGATTAATTTTTTGAGCAAGCGAGATTTTACCTCCTCAAAGTATTTCTTAGTGCTTTGTGTTATTGATTTAATAGGATCGTCCCTACCCACTAGAGAGACATATCCTTTAGATATCTCGAAGAGGGGAAGCTCACCACGTTGTTGTTTAATGTAATTGTCATTGTAAAGACAGGCATATAATGTCATCGGAGGGTTAGCCGCTTGGGTTTCTACGAGATTTCGTTCGATCGCTTCTTCCGCTATTTCCCTGTAGTGAAGGGTCTTATTCTCTTTTTCCTCCAAAATTTTGATTGCAGCAGCCACCCAACTAATTGCCATATCTACTCCTTGTTTATCGTATAATAAGCGTTTTGGATTTTTTGTCAAGACTCCCAGGGGTCAACCTTAAGCTCGTAGGGGCCGACCTTCAGGTCGGCCCGATTCATTAACATTTGGGGCCCGGGCTCGGCTACGCAGTAAACGAGTGGGGTGGGGTTGACAAACCCCATTTTTGGACTACATTAATATCAATAACCAACCGAGGAGGTGGTTTTATGAAAAAAGGAATGGTCTTTCTGGCGGTTGTGGTCTGCCTGGTGGGGGCGATTCCCCTGTACGCCTCAGGCAGGGTGTGGTCAGAGGTCCGCGACAACGTGGCATACGTCCATCACGACAGCGCCTGGTTCAACTGCTGCCAGGATATGTCCTTTGAGATCAAACCCAATCCGGATACCGCAGGCATCATAGACATCTGCGAACGTGATCTGGGAACCCACCCCTGCTATTGCATGTGTTACTTCGACTTCACCCATATACTGGAAGGCCTTGAGCCTGGAGACTATCTTGCACGTGTGTGGGAAGCCTCCTATGACGAGGAGTATACACTGGCCGGCGTCACGAGTTTTGTAATAAAAGCGCGTCTGACTTCCTATACCATCACGACGCTCATGAGTGAGTGCTACGACGCCGAGGGTGCCGAGGAGCCGCCCGCCTCTCCACATACCGGCCTGGAGCTTACCAACGCGTCGGCAAACCCCACCCAGCAGTCGGCGCAGATACGCTACTTCCTGCCTGCTGATGCGAGAGTTGCACTTGAGATATACGACGTTATCGGAACCAGGATTCGCACTCTGAACGTAGGCAGTCAGGAGCAAGGCGAGCACCTTCTGGTCTGGGATATCCGCAACGAGGCTGGCCAGTCCGTACCCAGAGGGATATACTTCGTAAGGCTAAAGGCAGCAGGCGAAGCACGTAGCCTGAGATTGATCGTATTGAGATGAGATTATACCCCCCACCGTTGCCGTGTACCCGACAACGCTACAGGCGGCGCCGCGAGGAACCCGAAAAGGAAAAGCCGGAGGGCCGACTTTATGTCCAGTGGGGCAAAGACACTTTATCCAAAGCCGACCTTCGAGCAGGTTTACGAGTTAATTCCCGCGGCAGGGCTTGACAAGCAAGAAATTTGGACTAAAGTGATTATAGAGGCTCAGTCAGGTTCGGGGATATACCTCGTGACCTGCAGATGGGTGAGTAATAATATAGGTGCGGGAGTAACAGTATAGGCAAGGAGGCGGAATGCGTTGGCGAAGAACGATTAGTGTTGCAGCTTTCGGGGTGCTTGGTATTGCAGTGTTGGCCTGTGCGGCGAAGCCGCTACAGCTCGTAGCCGGTCGCGAGACCGCAGAAGTTCTCAAGATCGAAAATAACAAGCTCGTGCTCACCTACAAGTTCACTCAACCGATAAATCCGAGGTCTGTTACGAGCGGAGGGACTATTATCGTTAGCACTGATGTTGTAGAGTTGGTTGATGGCAAGATTACATTCCCAGATGAACGGAGCGTTAGATTTGAGTCCGTGCAGCCGGTAAGCGAACTTTTTCCCGAAGGCGGGGGACCGGTAAAGGTTCGGATCGTAGGTCGTTCACGGTTCCTGGAGTGGGTAGCCGATAAGGATGGCAACCCGATCGATGGCGATTTCGACGGAACGAGCGGCGGGGACTTCGTCGCCGAGTATCTTTACAAACGGTGAGGTGCCGGCCCCCCTGGGGCATACAATAGCAGGAGGCTTTTGATAAGGTTGTCTATGGATTAGGAGGGCAGACACCTTAATGTCCTGGCTGGTTAGGTCGGGGGCCGATCAGCCAGGCCCTTTTTTTGAGAACCCGTGCTGGTGAGAGGGGTTCCCATCCGGTCGTGCAGCGAACGAGTGGGGTGAAGAGGGGTTGACAAGCCCGGTCTTTGGACTACATTGATATCGTTAGCCAACCGAGGAGGTGGTTTTATGAAAAGATACCGCGTCCTTTCAGGGGTGCTTGCAACCCTTGCCTTTGTGGTCACGGGGTTAGCCTCCGGCAAGGTCTACTCCGAGGTCAAGAACGACGTGGCATACGTCCATCACGACAGCGCCTGGTTCAACTGCTGCCCTGAGATGGTGTTCGAGATAAGACAGGACGGTTACACCATAGACATCTACGAGGAGGATCTCGACATCCATCCCTGCGACTGCATGTGCGACTTCGATTTCACCCACGAGATAGAGGGACTTGCGCCTGGGAGCTACGTTGCCCGTGTATGGGAGAACAATCGCTTCGACACCCAGGGCTTCAGGCTGGCCGGGGAAACCAGCTTCATAATCCCTGCCAAGGTGGGACTTTACCGTACGACCAGCGCACGCAGCGAGTGCGGCGGATGGCCTGCAGTAGAAGAGGGCCCTTCGAGTCCAGAAGGTCTTACGCTTTCAACTCCTTCACTTACCCGCAGTCCGGTGGAGATCGGCTACGTTCTTCCCGAAGCGGCGTCGGTCACCATCGCCGTCTATGACGTGATCGGGATAAAGTTGTGGACCTTGAATCTCGGCTTCCGAGAGGCCGGCGAGCACAGTGTTGTCTGGGACGCCCGCAGCGACGCGGGCCAGCCCGTTCCTCGAGGCATCTACTTCGTACGTCTAAAGGCTTCGGGCGAGTCGCGCAGCCTGAAGCTGATCGTACTGAGATAGGACTCTTCAGGTTTCTATTGACTCAATCAGGGGTAGAGGTATAATTTAGCAGGTGTTGACATTTGGGAGTGCAGAAGTAGAGTTCCAGTCAGGTGAAAAGGAGTATCCTTAATGGGTAAGAAATATGCCAATCCTCCAATCGTCGAGGCAGCTTGTGAAGTAAGGTTGACTTTAGAGTCTTCAGGCGAGAATTCAAAGTGGGACCCTGCAGTCCCGGGATTGGTTTACGAAAAAGTCAAAGGAGAGTTCCCGGTAAGGAAGCGCGGTTATATACAGGAAATAGCCCTTTCACCTGGGGAAGAGTCGCCGAAAGCTCAAAAGAGTGAGGTGGCAGTTTTTTCAACAGAGGATAAGAGTGCGTCTATTCGAATATGGCTTGAAACTCCGCGTTTTAGTGTGAGTCGCTTGAAGCCCTATCAATCGTGGGGCGAATTCAAACCTAGGATCAAGACAGTTTTGGATGCCGTAACGCAAGTTGTCGAGGTAAAAAGTGTATCTGAGATAATTCTTCGTTACCTTAACCGAATAGAAATTCCCCAAAAGCCAGTAGAAGTTGAGGAGTATTTCGAATTCAACCCATCTCTTGGTAAGAGGCTGCCTCAGAATAAGTCGGACTTTATCGTCGGATGCATATTCCCTTTTGAAGCAGGAAGGGACTTGTGCAAGGTTCAATTGACTAACGGCAATTCGGATAAACAAAATATGTCGGTATTCATTCTAGACATAGATTACATGCTGGTTAAACCGGAGGAAGTTGCCAGTGACGGGGTGCTGGAATGGATAGAAGGTGCGCATCAAAAATTAGAGGAGATTTTTGAGGGATGCATAACCGATAAGGCACGCGAGCTTTTCGAGGAAGTAAAGTAATGACAACCAACTCCTCTCCATTACAGACCATCCATCCTTCGCAACGCAGAATCTTATGGTGGAACAAAAAAGAGGCTCCAGCAGAACGACCCCGGCCTCGCTGCGATTATCCAATCCCCGTGACAATTCGGAGAGCGACCGGCGGGGCGGCTTTTTTGGCCCCATTCGATTTAAGAAAACCGGTTTTCGAATGGGTGAATAGCCTTGTGACCTTGATGTTGCGAATCCAGCGGGTCCTGGATTGCCTCGCGGAAGCTAAAGTTCTTATCCCTAACATAAAAGAGGTTCGGGATTACCTGCTTCAATATACCGACCTTACAAGTCATGTCCTGCTTGCCGCGAGGAGAGCTAAAGAACGATTCGACCCCGCAACTCAACTGTCCCTTGAAGCTTACCGAGATCCAGAAATTGACGACCGGTATTTGGCTCTTTACGTAAGGCAAGAAAATTACGACGATAACATCCTTGATGCGATTGATGAGATATCTTCAGAATACGAAGATATGCTTTCGGAAAGTGAAGGGTGGTTTGTCCTAACAAGCGATTTACATCCACCTGCTTAAGAAATGACGGATTTCGATTGGAAGGAATATTTTAATTTAGCCAAATTCCTATCCGGAGACAAAACGATAGTCCCAAATCCAGAAGCGCGTTTGAAAAGTGCCGTAAGTAGAGCTTATTTCGCCGCTTATTGTTACTCACGTAACTTAGCGCGTAAGTACCTTGGATTTATTCCGACACAATTAGTAGATGACCACAAAAACCTTAGAGAACATCTAAAACTCCACAAAAAAGTAGCAACTGCCCGTAAACTCGGTGACCTGCGAAGATTCCGTGATGATTGTGATTACGATGACGAGGTTCGAAATCTTCAGGGTCTAGTTATAAAATCTTTTGAACGTGCTGAGGAGATTTTTAAGGAGTTAACATATCCCAATACATTCTAGATAGCTGCTCTGCCTTACGCTTGACTTTTTCCTGGCCATCTTCTATAATATCCGATGCAAGCGGAGTTCCCGAAGAGATACGATCCCAAGGGCATAGAGGAGCGGCTATACAAGGCCTGGGTCCAGGAGGGTTTGTTCACGCCCAAGCCCGACGAGGCCAAGGAACGCTTCGTCATAGTTATCCCGCCGCCAAACGTTACTGGTAAGCTGACCCTGGGTCATATGCTCGATAACGAGCTTCAGGATATACTCGTGCGTTTTCACTCGCTTGCGGGCAAGGAGGTGCTTTGGGTTGCAGGCTTCGATCACGCCGGCATAGCCACCCAGGTGGTCGTTGAGCGCAAGCTTGCCGAGGAAGGCCGTTCGAAGGAGGATTTAGGGCGTGAGGGGTTCGTCAAGGAGGTGTGGCGCTGGGCCAACAAGCACCGGGATATCATTCGGAGCCAGCTTGAGCGGATGGGCTGCGCTCTGGATTTCTCGCGCGAGCGGTTCACCCTGGACGAAGGGCTGGCGCGTGCGGTGCGCACCGTGTTTGCGAAGCTCTACGATAAGGGGCTCATCTACCGCGGCCTTAGAATCGTCAACTGGTGCCCGCGCTGCCATACCGCCATCTCAAACGAGGAGACCTACTATGAGGAGCGCCAGGGTTCCCTGTGGTACATCCGCTATCCCTTAGAAGACGGTTCCGGCTACATCACGGTGGCCACCACCCGTCCCGAGACCATGCTTGGCGATACTGCGGTGGCGGTAAATCCTTCGGACGATCGCTACAGGAATCTCGTGGGCAAGAGGGTAATCCTTCCGCTCATGAACAGGGAGATTCCGGTGATCGCCGACGATGCGGTCCAGCCGGATTTCGGCACCGGTGCGGTAAAGGTAACCCCTTCTCACGACGCCGCTGACTACGAGATCGGCCAGCGGCACGAGCTTGCCAAGGTCAAGGTCATTTCGGAGAAAGGCGTAATGAGTGATGAGGCGGGTGCATACGCGGGTAAAGACCGGTACGCGGCACGAAAAGAGATCGTTAGCGACCTTAAGTCCCAGGGACTTTTAGAGAAGATCGAACCCTACCGGCTCTCGATGGCTACATGTTCGCGCTGCCACACGGTGATCGAGCCGCTTCTGTCCGAGCAGTGGTTCTTGAAGATGAAGCCCCTGGCCGAGCCTGCCATAAAGGCGGTCCAGGACGGGGTGATAAGATTCTATCCCGAACGATGGAAGAATTTGTATTTTCATTGGATGCGCTCGATCCAGGATTGGTGCATCTCGCGGCAGCTCTGGTGGGGGCATCGAATACCGGTCTATACGTGCTCAAAGTGCGGGCACCGGTTCGCGTCGGTGGAGGAGCCTGATGCCTGTCCGAAGTGTGGGACCCGTGAGCTCAAGCAGGACCCCGACGTTTTAGATACCTGGTTTTCATCCTGGTTGTGGCCGTTCTCGGTGATGGGCTGGCCTGATGAAACTGAAGACCTAAAGCGCTACTACCCCACATCCACCCTTGTCTCAGGCTGGGACATCATCTACCTCTGGGTGGCGCGCATGATCATGGCAGGATTGGAGTTTACGAGAAAGGCGCCCTTTGATAACGTCTTCTTCCACGTCATGATCCGGGACGAGCGCGGCAGAAAGATGAGTAAGAGCCTTGGGAACTCGCCCGACCCGTTCGGTTTAATTGATAAATACGGCGCGGATGCCCTGCGCTTCGGCCTCATGCTCATCACCCCGCAGGAACAGGATGTGTGCTACTCCGAGGAGCGCATCAAGGTGGGCCGCAACTTTGCAAACAAGCTCTGGAACTCGGCGCGCCTGCTTGCAGGTCTGATGGATGGGGAGGAAGCAGAGATTCCCACGGACCCAACACCGACCGAGCGCTGGATGCTTGCAAGACTTCGAAAGGCGTCAGTGGAGGTCAATGGACTCATAGCCAGGCACGATCTATACAACGCGGCTAAGTATCTTTACAACTTCTACTGGCACTCGTTCTGCGACTGGGGTCTTGAGTTCGCAAAGCTTGCAAAGCGAGAGGGGAATCGGGGGATCTCCTGCGCTCTTTACTGTTTTCGCTCCTCGCTTGCCATGCTTCATCCCTACATGCCGTTCATCACCGAGGAGCTCTGGGAGCGGTTTAGCTTTGCCGAGCACCGCCTCTTTTCCGACCGCTGGCCCGAGGTTCCCCCCCAGTTCAGCCAATCGCCCCAATCGGTGGATGCCATGACCGACCTTATCACCGCCGTGCGCACCATGCGCTCCGAGCTTGGCATAGCTAAGGAGATGCCGGCTCCGGTTGCTGTGGTTACCTCCGACGATGCACTTTACGCCTCTCTTGAAGCAAACATGATCTTTCTTGCCGGTCTTGCCGGGATCGAGGGCCTCAGCAGGACGAAAAAGAAGCCGCACCCCTCCACCGGCGCGGTGTTTTCATGGGGCCAGGTCTATCTCCCGCTTGCGGAGTTCGTTTCTTCCGGAACCCTGAACCTTGAGGCCGAACGCGTCCGGCTCTCAAAGGAGATTGGCAATCTCGAAGCGGAGATTGAAAGGATCAACGGCAAGCTTTCCAACGAGGAATTCATAAAGAAGGCCCCGGACGCCGTCGTTTCCGCCGAGAGGGGGCGTCTGGAGACTTTTGTAGCAAAGATCGCGCGCTTGCGCGAGCTCAAGGAGGGTCTGGCATGAGATATTTAGGTTGGATTTTAGCGCTGCTCTTCGCTGCCGCCGGGGTGGCCGGCTACTTCATCTTCTACGCCACGCTTGAGCGCGGCTACGCCGAGCAGGAGGCCGAGATCAGGATGTGGACAGATAAGGTGGCGGCCCTGCAGGAGGGAAGACCGATTAACGTCACACCTGTATCAGATACCGCGGCCCAGGATACAGGATCGATCCAGACACGAGAGTTCGACTACGGCAATCTGATTGCCACCATCCCTTCAGACGACCTCTTCTCCTCATCAAAGCCGGGTGAACTCTCGGCCAAGGGGAAGGGGGAGCTGGATAAGCTTCTTCCCGTCCTTAAAACCTCCCAGGGCGACGTGGCGATCATGGTTCATACCGATAACGTGCGCGTGGGCTCCTCGCTGCGCGATCGCTATCCCACCAACTGGGAGCTTACAGCGCTGCGTGCCGCCGTCATAGCCCGTTACCTGCTTGAGCGGGGGATAGACTACAAAAGGCTCGTTCCCTGCGGCATCTCAGCCGCTCGGCCCCTGGCCTCGAACTCCACCTCCGAAGGCAGGGCCAAAAACCGCAGGGTAGAGATTTACCTGCGCTGAGTTGCTCAATGCCCTTTGCTGCACCACTTTGGGAGTTGGCTGTAGTTTTGTTTGGGAAGATCGTGCGATTCAGTCCACTTTTACTATTTTTACTATCGTCCTCTCTCCGTTCCGCGCAAAGTAGGTGCCTGTGGGCAGGGTGGAGAGGTACACGCGCTCATCGGTAATCGCGTTCTCAATGACCCGGCCTGAAGCGTCCACAAGCTCGGTGGCGCCTGGCGCGTGAACAAAGGGGCCTTTGCTTATCAGGCTCGGCGTGTTGCCCGTCGGCTGGGCGTCGCTCATCGGCTGTTCGGCCACCGCACCCGTAGCCGTATCTGGCAGGAAGATAAGAGCTTGAAGGTAAGAGTCTAAGCAACGAGTAGAGGCGTCGGGATAGTAATCAGTAACACACAAGGAGATGGTTTGTTCCCCAGGGTCAAGCGGATAGGTAAAATTAATATCAAACGTCAGCGCCCCGGCATGTTCGTCGCTGGTTAAGCGTACCTCGTGCGGTAACTTGTCCCCATTCAACTCCAGCCATAGTTTTGCCAGCTTAGCCTGTCCACCTGCAGTAAACAAAACATAGCAAGAAGTATCTACGGAGAACGAAACCTCAACCACAGTAAGGGTATCAGTTTCATCCTCAGGGATAGTAATCGTGCCTTCCTGATAGGCTTCAACCAGCAAGGGCGTTACACCCGCCACCCCCACTGACACAAGCATCATCATTGCAACAAACAGAACTTTCTTCATAGAGCCTCCTTAACGTTATTCAATGGAAGTATAAAGAATTTTTAATGTATGTCAAGCTTTTGATCCTCCTTTAAGTTCTCCCTTAATAAGGGGGATACAGGGGGATCACCATCCAACACTACCCAGCTCACCTTTTGACTTCCCTGCAACCCTGCCTTGCTTGAGAAACGCCGCGTAATCGGCGATCTCGCCCAGGTATAACTCCCTGTCCAGATGCCTTATCTCGTCGAATCCGTCATTGTTCCCGCCCGAAAAAGCAACGAGGGGAGTGTTCCGAATGTTAACCTTGTTTTTATCAGCTTGCACATAGCCTTGCATGCTGATTTCAGGCGTGGTGGTTCCCCCAAGGTAGACATTCATCTCTAGCACAAACCCCTCGTATGCCAGCATCTGATAACCTCCATGCATAAATGTATTTATCTGTATGAGGTACCATGTGTTTGCGGAGAGCTCTGTGCTTCCCGGAGCAAGTTGCTCATCGCTTGTTCCAACCGCAATAACACCTCTAAGAACACTCTTTTCACCGTCATAATACACCTCTAACGCGAAATCCGCGCCACCCATCATAGGTTCAGAAGAATATGTGAAGATCGTCCGGTCGGGAGAAGGGTCTGAGCAGTACCAGAGGAACTGGAAGGAGCGGCGGCCTACTGGCGGTGCACCAAAAAGCTGCAATGGGTCGGCATCGGTGGTGTACTGCAAGGCCGGGCGGTTGAAGAAACCGGAGGGGTACCAGCCCCACCCTGTTTCTACTCCACCCGGCACGCTGGCCTGTTGGCCTGAGACGCCAGGGAAGCTTTTGATGGTTGAGCTTCTCTCATTGCACGGGAAGTAGAAGAACAGTCCGGGCGTGCCTGCAGCGCGCTCGCCGTTGAAGCAGTCGGAATATCCCCCGCCTGCAAGCTTCCACTGCAGCACCTCCACAAACTTTTTGTCAGTGGGCAATATCAGGGTGCCGTTTTCGTCTGTGTTATAGGAACCCAGATAAGCGCCGGAGATCTGGTCCCAGATGTCTACGTTTACCCCTGCCAGCCTCTTGCCTCTTAGCCGGTCGTGGAGGTCGGATACCGAGGATGAAAGGTTCACCAGCGCAGGCTCAAGCTGGCTCTGGTCGTAGACGTGTATTGAGTGGTCTTCGGTAATCTTTGCCCGCTTGCCTCGCTTGAACGCCTCTATTTTCTTCTTTGCATCAGCCAACCCTTTCAAAGGCCCACCTTCATAGAGCCCGCTTACGTCACGCAGTCTAATAATCTGCTTGGCCGGGTAATCAATATCCAGGTTGATTGTTCCAACCCGAATGACCTCAACTTTTCTAGTATTCATAAAGCTCCTTTCTACCCTCACCCCAACCCCTCTCCCCGACTGGGGGATACGTCCCGAAGGGAGAGGAGTTAGAGGTGAGGGAAATCATTTCATGCAGTTTCACCTTCCGCATCCTCACGATACTGAACACTGTATCTCAACTTAATGTCCTGGGGTGCAGAACCGATGTTCTTGATGGTGACCATCATGGTGTCATCGGTTATGCGGTAGTCGGAGATCGCCTTTTCTTGGGAACCTCTGGCACCGACCTCCGACTCATCGCCGCCTTCTCCTATCTGGAACTTGCGTCCTGATGAGTATGTCTCGTTGCCGCCGTGGATGTAGACCTCAAAGTCTTTCTGTGCAACGCCTGTGGGGTTAAACAGAAGGATTTTCTCCGGCCAGACCGGGTTGGGAAGCGGGATTTCATCAACGAGAACGATGCTAGCAGGCTCGGTTTCAGACACATCCTGCTCATTTATCATTCCGGTGAAGGCCTTGCGATTGCGGCGCAGGCCAACGCCGCCTGCGGTAACGTAACTCTCGGCAGGGGTAAGTGTCTTATCCACACCCAAGCAGCGCATGATTATCCGGCGGGAGACGGCGCGTGCGATTACTTTGATCGCGTAGCCCGGTGGTATATCCAGCTTTATGACCCGTTCCGATGTTCGGACGGTGGAATGCTCCGGGTTGTCGAAGTCAGGATCAGGAATGGTTGCCGGGTCCAGTCCGTAGGTGTAGCAGAGCTCGTAGGCTTCAGGCTCAACACCGCTTGCCTTACCGGGTATGGTAACCTGTACCCCGCCGTCAACCGGGGTTACTGTGATGTTTTCGCTCGCAGGGTACCAGCACATTACCAGGTCTTGGCCTACGATGAAATCGGTACTCACCCATTGGGTGTAGTTGTCGCCGGAAACCACCGAAGCCACCTTGAGCTTGTATTTCCCGCCCAGGTTGAGGTTCTCGATCATCACTATAGGCGCAACCGGAGAGAAGGTGCGAGTGAACTGATCGGCGGTTTTGGGGCGGATGAGATGGATTTCTGCATCGGTCTTGTAAGGGAAGGCCTGGCCGCGATATTTCTCGGCGTACGGGCATATATAGAACTCGTGGGAGTCTGCGTCAGGCAGATCGTTCTCGCAGAGCACCCAACTGTCGCCGGAATCGGTGATCTTTGAGTGCCAGCTCTCGTCGGATCTCACCAGGTAGTAGTAGCTGGGCGGATCGGTAATCCAGAGGTCATCGTCCCATCCGCTTACCCCTGATTCAGCAGGCATGGTGAAGTTGCACTTTTTGTGATTCACTGAGTCGCGTATACCGGTCCCCCAGTCGCCTATCCATATCTGCACGTCGGCCAACGGCGTGCCCGACTTCAGATTCACCCGTTCAAGGGTGAGTGTGTTGGTAACGGCGGCGGTGCGCCCCAGGTCCTGGCGCAGGACCGTCTCTATGCCGTTCCAGGAGCTCCCATCGCGCGTGCCGGTAAGGATGATGGGCATGGGCACGTCTCGGCCCTTGGGGTAGTCGGGCAGTTCCGGCTTTGACCCAGGGGGCGGAGGTTTGCCTGCGGCTTCCTCGCCTTCCGGGATAACGCCCGGCACCTTGTCCTGAGAAATAAGCTTGCACTCCCGGCTTAGCCTGACCCCCTCGATCGTTATCTGGATCTCTGCGCCCTCTGAAGGCTGCACGCACTTGGCAAGGCAGATATCGCCGGTTTCCAGGGAGGTTTCGACCGTAATCTCAAACGAGTCCTTCTTACGGGTATCGTAGCTTGTCCCGGTACGGTGTGCGTTGCGCGGGGTGTCGGTAACGAACTTGTGAGCGATGACGATGAAGCGGTCGACGTTGTATAGATCTGTGGGGAGCTCGACGTCCTGCGGCGAGGAAACGGTGATGCGTCGTCCGTAATCGCCCTCCACATCGTAAGCCCAGCCTTGGGAGACCGTCACGACTGGCGGCGCATTACTCTTCCGCGTTACGTCCAATCCCCCGCCGATGCAGGGCAAACATCCAAGGTCTTTGACAAGCCGACCGATATCCTCGTCCTGTGCGTTCTGATCGACCTGGAAGTCGGCAGGAAACAATCTGTCATTAGGGACATTTGCATCGTTTCTATTAAAACGTGAACTCACCTATACCTCCTTTCGGGGTCCCCGCGGAAGCGCGTAGCGATTTCGTGGGGTAAAGTAACGTTCGCGTCGTTGCGGTTAAAGCGTGTGCTCATCTAAATCCTCCTTTTCAGGGTCCCATCGGCTTCACCCGTCCTGCCGTCCAGGACACGGAGTGAAGGCGTGGGGTGTAAATTCGGGGTCCCCGCACGAACACGAAGTGTTCGTGTGAGGCTGCTAAATCGTTCATTCACGTTCTCATCCAAGCCAAAACACAACCCGGCGAGAACAACACCCAGAGTATAGCTTGACACACCTAAGTTTTTTACTAAAATATTATTATGTTGAGTCTCAAGATCATGTGCAAGCCCTTTAAAAAGGAGTGTTAACATGGCTAGGCCAAGATCAGGGGAGCCGCGGAACAAACTCCTTGCGATCCGGGTGACAGACGAGCTTTGGAACACCCTCGATCGCACCTGGCACACAATCTGCGCCAAGGGCGAGCGGGTTACAAAGGAAGAGTTCCTCTCCCGTCTCTTAAAAAACGGACTTGAAAAGCACAAAGAAGAGAGCGGAATCCCGGGGTGACGGCGTAAGGCGCTATACTTTAAACTCTTACTCAGTATGGGCGGAGGATATTTGTATGTGCAGGAATTGATGAAGACGTAATCCCACGATACCCCGAGAGGACTGATGGAACGTGTATACGGCGTCCCCATACCTACTCCACTGTCCTCACGAGATCATAATACCCGCCCAGATTCGCGGTTACGATAAAGCAGCGCGCCGGTGCGAGCTTTGTCTCCTGAACTGCTGAGACGGTCTTTTCGAGCTGCTCTGCGGTGGGTTCGGAGGTCAGCACCAGTAGGAAGTCCACCAGGTTATCCCACGGCACCCAGGTGGTATAGGGTGCATCTACGTCATCCCACTCGATGGGCCAGTCCGGGGCAAACGTGTAGAGCTCTATAATCTCCGGCGCATATCCTATGCCGCCCTCAATTTCTTCAACCCTTTTCTTGATCGCCTCGGCGGTGAGCGAGGCGGTAAAATCGCGCAGCTCGGCAAGCAAAGCGTCGCGGTAGACCTCATCTGCTACGTATTGCGGCGGCTCCCCTGTTGTGGGCCGGGGAAGACCAAGGGTCTCGCCCCAGCGGTCCAGGTCCTCGCCAGAGGCCTTTGTGATAAACCGTGCGTCGTAGACCGCGTTGAGGCCGGTGGTGCAGGCGGGCAAGAAGCCGACGTAGGTGGCGAGCACGTCTTTCTCATAAAGCGGCGGTGCGCTGAAGGTCACGTCAAAGGCGCCGGTTTCGTAGTTGATTGTGCCGGTGCCAGGGGGTGAACCATCCGATTTAAGGGTGCCGTCCCCTTGATCGGTAAAGGTTTCGTAGACATCCGGAGAAGCACCGACTTGAGCTGTGATGACGAGACTCCCGGACTTTAACTCTGGGTGTGCAAGAAAGCCGGTGAACTGCGTGTTTTCGTCGTCACCTGTACCGATAACCTCGTCTTTCCAGGTGTAGTCCTCGCTAAGCACCGACCGCACGGTCTCCAGGAGCTTGCGCAGAGGTGAATCTTCCTTCAGATCCCGGAAGGTCTTGCGGTTGGTTAGGACATCGAATGTGTAGCGAAATCTACCCATAAGACACACTCCTTTCTGGAATCCGCTACTTCTCGGGGTCCCCGCAAAGGAGCGGAGCTGCTTTGTGGGGTGATCAAGGTCTTACGATTCGTGAGTATCGCAAAATCGAACTTAAACCTGCTCATGATCCCTCCGGCCACCCCCCTTAAATCCCCTCGCCCTTCGGGCACCCCCCTTCAGAAGGGGGGCAAAACAGTCCCCCTTTGTAAGGGGGAATAAAAGGGGGATCACCGAGGCTACCAACACCTCGGCTCCTGCCACGTTTCTATCCTCCTTTTCGCCTGCGGCGAAAAGATCGGAGGTCCTCTCCCTCCGGGAGAGGGCAGGGTGAGGGGCAATCCTGTACATGTTAAGTTTCCACCGATTTAACCAGCACTTCAGCGCCCACCACGTTGTTTGCGTCTTCTTCGAAGAAGGTCTGGATGGCGGCGAGCGAGAATGTGTCGTCTTCGAGCACCGGACCGCCGTTGTATGAAACGACGATGTCCACCGTGTTCGGTCCCCGCTCGCGCATCGAGACCGTGGCGTCGGTCACGTAGTCTTTGTACTCTGAAAGCACCACGCTGCGGTACCAGGCCTTTGTTCCCTTGCCCTTCTGCCGGTACCAGCTCAGCACGGCCTCGCGGGCCGTTTCGGTATCGATGTCTTCCGACCAGTCATGCCCCCACAGCTCGTAGTAGCGGCGCAGGGTGGTGCGGTCAGAATACTGCGCCCAGAGATCAAGATACATCATCTTGAGCCTGTCCCAGAGCAGGCTGATCGCCGCGGCCACCACCATGAGGATGGAGCGCACAACGCCGCGCGTCCGCCAGTTGGTGATCTGCGGCGCCTCGTTGGCAAGCTGGGTCTTCATGTCCTGGAAGACCTCGCTAGCTGTTTTAAAGTGCATAAAGCCTCCTTTCCGCTAATGCGGAAAGATCGTGGTCCCCTCCCCCTTTATCCGGTTTGAGACCGTCCACCAGGGAGGGGAAACAATTTGCATTTTGCACCCTTGAGGGGGCACTCCGCAATTTGAATCTTGAATTGTGAGCGAAGCTCACGACATCCTCCTTATCACAAGCGACATCTCGCGCGGGCGAACCCTGGAGCGGGGAAAAACACCGCAGATAAAGCCGTCCTCGGTCAACCGGATGTTATAACGTCCATCCAAGAGCCTGTCCTCACGCTGCAGCGGCTCTCTTATCGCGTTGTATAGATCGGCCACAACGATCCCGGCCATGGGCATGTTGATGAACTCCGGAAGCCGCGAGCCCACACTGAAGGCCAGTGCCCAGTCGTAGTACTGGCACCAGAGCTCGTTCAATAGGTCCTGCTTGAGGCAGTCCTCGCACTCCTGAAGGGCGAAATCGCCGTCTTCAATGAAAACATCGAGTATTCTTCCATCATCGTAATCGAGTTCCAGTTTTATATCTCTACCAAGATCAACCACTTAGGAACTCCTTTCCTGATTTCTCCTCCCCCTTGATGTGGGAGGGCAGGGTGGGGGTGAGAGCGGTTCTCACCTTCCCCTTTATCCCCTCCCATCAAGGGAGTGGGATGATTCAATCCGTGAAATCTGCGGATCACTTCCACTCCTAGTCTGTAAATACCGTTTTAGATAACAGGCCAGTGGGCGGTGGCACCGGAGGACCGCTGGGATAACCAGGCGCTGTACAGTTGTGGACGTGAGAGGTAAGCCAGCTTATCAGCAAGTCGCCCAACGCAACCGGATGGGGGGCGTTCTTGCCCAGTTTGATGAGCGGCGATTTCACGTGCTTTGAGATGTCTATCTTTTCGGTTACCGTTTTGGAGACCTTGACGTCCACCGCACCCGCGGTCTGCACGAAGATGTTGTCCTCGACGTCTATCTCGATCCACAGGTTCTCGCCCTTTTTAAGGATCATGCGTTCCCACTTCTGGCACGCCTCTATTGTGGGCCTGGCGTCCACCCATGTTACCAGAACCTCGGTGTTCTTCTCAGGAACCAGGATGAACCCCAGGTCCTTGTCGCCCTCCCTGTTGAGAACCCGCAACGGCATGGGCACGTGCTGAAGCAGGGTCTCCGATTCCTTCTCCGGCTGCACGTCGCACCAGAACCCGGGGATGCGGTCGGGCATCGCCCAGCCCGCAGGTGTGCTCTGCTGGACAGCCTGGACCGTACCGATGATGGCGTCATCCAGCCCTTTGTCCGAAAGTTCCTGGAACAGCTTTCTTACGTCACTCATTAGACCCCCCGATATAAAACGAGCATGTCGTACTCATAAAACCTCCAATATAAAGCGACCGCGTCGCAACTCATTTTGTCTCCTTGACGTATGCACTCATTACTCCCTCTCGCAACTCCTCCGGCGGCTTGCGGACCTCAACCGTCATCCTGAAGCCTCCGGTAGGGGAATAGTTGAAACTGACCGATTTTGCCTCGTAGTAACCGTTAATCTTCCCGGGATGTTCAGCTGACTCCAGCTTAAATATCTGGGAGTGCCGCAGCCCGGGGTTGCCAAAAGTAGTAAAACTTCCCGTGTACTGGGTGGAGTTAAGCATAGCGAGCCTCTCCTCGGCGCGGCGCCTGGCCTCCGCCTCGTTTTCCGCCTTGCTGGATTTGAAATCGTAGTGCGCGGTAAAGCTTACCTCTTGCTCCTCGCACTCCTCACCTTCAGGCACCTCTGCCGTTCCTTTAACTGACTTCGAGGAGTACTTTGTATCAACCAGATTGCATGTAACACGCCTGTAGGGTTTCTGGCTCTGATACTTGAGGTCGCTGGCGGAGATGATATTGCCCCAGGATGCAGAAGGCATGCTTCCTTCCTCAACGTTGGATTTTTCTCGACCAGAACCTATGCGATAGAGCAGTCGGGATGATTCTGCTCCTGTACCCTTGGGAAGATATTTCTTGTCTTTCTGGCAAGGAAATGGAGGTCCAAAGTAAACCTTATCGGTGCCGGGAAGACAGAAGTGTATCCACTCCGTATCCTGGGAGAGCCTGGCCATGGCCTGGGCAACGGTCTGTGTCTTTAACTCAAGACTGCTGGTTCGACAGTCCCCTTCTTTCTCATCTTGGGGAGTGGGTATGTATGCTTTAAGGCCTGCTTTTGAGAGCACATCCACGGCTATATCACTGTACCACATAGAGTTACTATCGGTCCCATAGGTCTTCTTTACGTAATTGTGCTTGGCCTTGCGGAAAGCATCCTCTGCCTTAATCACCAGCGGCAACTCGGGCGAGACCCATGACACATAGCCGGAGAAAACCGTCACCAGTTCAGCCTTCTCGCCTATGTATCCAAATTTTATCACTAGCTTATCTTTGGGGGTTATGAGTTCTGCTTCCTTCCCTTCCTCGTCTTTGATCATGGGTTTCTTGGAGGTGGGAATGTGCACCTCGGCGCTGTCGCATGGCTTCTCCGAAGACTGGTTTACCGTAATCTGGGATATGGCTTTTACATCGTATGTCCTCCCGTCTTTGCCGTCTTTATCGACGTTTGTAATAGTCACCTGGAAAGCAGGCCGAAGTACCGCCATCACCGCCCCCTGTAGAATATCTCTCGCCAGCGCTGAGCCCTGCGCATATTAGGTTTGCTCGCACGTGCAAAGTAACTCACACTGTCGCCTGCTATGGGCACGTGATCTGTATCCCAGCGATTGTATTCGTAAAGATCGAAACACAGAGTGGGGTCATGATAACGATCGACAACCATAAGAACCACAGGATCAAAGGATGGATCGGCCGCGGTCTGAGCAATAAACCCCGCCACCTTGCAAGTCTCCTCCCGGACGTCGAGGTACGGGATAAAAATCTCTAAACCCGGAGAGGTCGTTTCCGGATCGTCGCCGAGCACGTTAAGGTTGGCATGATAGATAACCCGCCACAAGGAGGCGTCCCCGTAATAAAGCTCGGCCAGGAGCCAGATATCCTCTCCCTGGTTGAGAGAGTGGAAAAACCCGCGATCGGAATCATACTCCATAATTAACCTCCTGGTGTTGTATTGCTTTCGTGAGGGAACAAATCGGCATCGGCATCCATCTCGGCCACCGCGGTGAGTGTGACCTGGTAGCGATGGTTCTTGACAGGATTCACCGCAATGGTTTGAAGCACCACCATTCTTATCCCCAGGTCCGAAAGCAGGGAGCTCCTCGGATCCAACCAGGACTCCTGTCCGCGAAACACCTGGCTGGCGCTCTCGGCTATGTCCTGGGTCTTCTCCAGGAAGGAGCCGGATTTGTCGAAGTGAAGACCTGCTCCTTCGGTTATGGAGACCTCGCCCTTGTGGGTGCGAACCAGGTTGGCCAGGCTGGAGATGATCTCGTGCGCCTTGACCGCCCCGCCCCCGGAGACCAAGGGCCTGCGGTAATCCCCGGCCTCGAAGCTGATGGAAAGGCTGTAGCCTGAGAACCCCATGTCTTCCTTGACCGTATCAATTAAGCCGTCCACCTCGGTTATCACTATCTTGCATCTCCCGTTTACCGTAATCTGGCAGGGGAATGGGATTCGGACCTCATTCCCTCCACCTTCAAGAACCAGGTAATCGGTATAGGTGTAGAAGGTTCCTGACCGGTGGGTGGTGAAGAAAATGTCCTGAACCCCGCTTGCTAAATCCATAGGCGTCATTTGCTACCTCCTAACGGTTTAACCTGTTACGTAATCTCGCAGACCTTGTTCGATGATCTGCCAGTACTCTTCCTTACTCATTTCCTCTTCAATTACTTCGACAGCTTCCGGGTCAATATCGATTTGCGGTTGCTGAACCTCTTCTCCTCCTGTTCCCATAAGCGCCAGCATGTCAACCCCAACCGGTTCTTCCTGAGGAGCAGTCTCCCCCGGCATCTGGTAAAGAGTTCGGTATTGCTCGGGAATAAACTCAAGCGGGTCCTGCTGCCCCTCTTTGGGTCCTTCTTTGATGAACGTACGCAGGGTTTTGGAAAGCAGAGCCTCATCGGTAGCCAAGGAGGTAGCTATCGACCCATCTAACCTCTCATCTGTATATCTATTCTTCTTTTTGAAACTCGCCAAGGTATCCGCCGCCTGCATCTCGGAGGTAACCTCTACTCCAGCGAAGGAAAAATGATTTTTAAGTTTTGTTTCTTCTACTCTCTCAATCTCAGCAATAATAGCCTGTGAGGAATTAAGAATTAACCTGTCCGCCAGCTCCTGCTCTTTCTGAGAACGTGGAAACGCACCAGAAGCATATGCGGTACTTCCTGCTGTTCTTGATTCATTGCTTTCGAGATTCGATTGATCATTAACACCCCTCGAAGATTCCTCCTGCCAAGCCCGGATCCTCTGCATGTAATTACTTCTCCCCCCAAGGTAATACATGGACGCGATAAACGGATCAAGCGCTGCACTTGCCACCCAACCACCCCACGATGGCAGTTTGCCAAGCCCGCTGGCAACTTTACCAAGCGGACCTAAAACGCTTTGAAAGAAAGGATGAATCATAGGCCAGAGAAGCTTCATTAGAGCCGAAATTCCTAAACCCAACACTCGTGCTATTGAGACGAGATTGGAATCTACTGTTGTTTCTATAAATCTTTTCATTGCATCCCAGAGAGATCCTGATTCAACGTAGAAATACATAGGTATATACCCTGCAGGTATTTCGCATTTTTTCATACCTTCGGGATCCTCGATTTGAGCCTTTAACACCAAATGAGATTTACCTCCTGATGCATACCAATAGACGGGCAAACCTTCTTCGCTTTGCTCCTTGACTTTCTCAATAAGTCCACAAATTGTTGAATATACTTCTCTATAAGCTTCCAGGTCATCTCCCCAATCGTACCCTTCCCCCTCTTCGACATATCCTTTTAGTTCAGCTATCAATTGTCGAAGTTTCTCCATCGGTGCACCGTATGAGTAAGGCATGGCCCCTTCTTTCCATAATTCACCCATCACAGCAAACTGAGCCCCAAAAGATGGAGGATACTCCCCTGGATATGTAGGCTCATTTTCCGCTTCAAGAAGACACTCTCTTTGCCTTATCTCCTTTTCGACCGGAGTCATGGTGCGTATGATTTCTGGGTCAACCTGGGAAATAAGATTGCCCAAGGTATCCATCATTAACCCGAAGGAGCTAAAAAATGGTACTCCCTCGCTCAATTTTTCTTGCCTAAAATCCTTAAACGGGATCAAGGCATCGCGAGGGAAAACCAGAAGAGGCAACAACCTATCCATGTAAGGTAGTTCTGGTGTTTTCAATCTCACCTGCAACATACCATTTTCCCAGAAGGCTGTATAATTCCCTTCAGGTAAATTGGTCAACAAATTATTTACGGGCATAAAATTATATATAAATTCAATTGTATCGCCATACGGATTCGACCTCTTATCAATTATATAATTTTTATATAGTATAAGTCCTGGAGGACAAGAACTTTGAATTGTCCTCTTGAGGTGATTTACTTCCCCGCGGGCTAAGGGTTCGGTTTCTCTATATTTATCTTTATTATCCACAACGCCCCAAAAATGAAAATCCAAAATCTGGTACCCTTCGTCTAAATCCTTTACATATTTTTTCACTTCTTGCAGATGGCTGCTGAACTCGTTCGTTTTGAGGTCAGTGCTGGTTATGTACTCTTTTAAGAAAATGCAAAGTACCTTCCCAGAGAGTATTTCTTTACCCAACTCCCTAAGGAATTCATGGATTTCTATAAGAAGAGCCTGGGAATCGTTTGAATCACTCGATGTATACGAACTATCAAGTTCCCATCCCTCAAAGGAGTAGAGTTCAGACCGTCTTGACATAAATTCTCCTAACCCGCAACCTCGCCCTGGCGGGACTCCTCACTGAGTCTGGCCAGGAACATATTGAAAACCTTCTGAGGGCTCGGCTTCCGGGTATGGATCTGCACCGAGCCTTTCTCGAACCGGTGAACTATCTGGGGACGCATTTGCTGGAGCATATCTGGCGAGGGCATGCCCACGGTCCCCAGAGGTCCCATCGGAGATGATTCGGCCATCGCGAGCATGTCCGGTATCTGCATGAGCCTTTCCACCAGTTTCTCAGCTCGGTTCAGTGACTCGCCCGCCTCTGCGGTCTCTGTGCCTGCAAAGGCCTGGCTGCCCGGAATCATGGACTGGCGTGAACCGCCCGGAAGATTGGTAAAATCTAACCCTCCGCCGCCGGAAGGGCCACCTTGAGCACTGACGGGAGCCGAAGGAGCAGAGGAAGGTATAGCTGGCCCTCCGGGCATACCCATCGGAGAAGCAGCCCCCATAGCAGGCATGGCGGCTCCATCCCAACCCAAGCCAAGCAAGCCGACCGAGGGAGTACTGGGAACTCCACCGACCCCTCCAAGACCGACAGGAGAAGGCAACGCTGAAGGCGCTGCACCCAAACCGGGTAAACTCATCGAAGGGAACGAAGGCAAGCTGAGGCTTGAAGCTTGACCTACTGGCGAGGCCAAAACACCATCCCCACCTGCGGGGGTTAAACTAGCAAACGCTAATCGGGTTCCATCACTGGGAGCAAGATAAGTCTGCTCGCTTCCTTCCCAAGGGAACAGCTTTGGTCCACGATATCTCTCACCAGGAAGAGGCTCCTCCTCATAATATTCGTACTCTGGAAGAGGTGAAGGAGTTTGAGGAGTATTTAGTATTGCTCGAATGTATGGTTCTAAAACGTCTTTACGATAATCGTAACCCCACCTTTCGCGGCCAGGCATATCACCACCTCCGTGCGGAGGGAGCTCAACGTACCTGCCCAATCGCAATAAAGCATCATTAACCAGTACAGTCGAAGACAACTTATCAATTGGGATCAGATCAAGATAGTATTTCTTAATTGCCTCAAGCTCAGCATCGCTAATACCCGCGGCGAGAAATGGAGTACGTCTATTGACAAGATTTTCGTACCCCTCCCACGCCTTGTCCGCAAATACTACATCTCGCCAAAGCGCCCATCCCAAATCAGCTGGAAATTGTTCCTGTTCAGCGGCTTTGCGCCTCAACTCCGCCTCAATAGCTTCCAGGACTTTCTGATAAACAACCTTTATCCATCCCCGTTCCATAACATCAAGAATGGAAATATCTCTTTCCAATACTTCCGGTAAATCTACTTTTAATTGTTCCAACTCTCCAACTGACATAAAAGCAAAAGGACGGGAAGAAGGGGGAGGAATAAATTGAGTGTTCCCCACAAATATATTGCGATTGCCGCTGGCACTTAACCACTTTTGCAGTACCGAAATTGCATAAATACTTCCGGCATAGTATATCTCGCCTCCTGAACCTGAAACTTTGAGATGGCCTGTGTCATCCACGCCCCAGATTGTTCCAAGAAGTTTGATATATGTTTTGTGCTCGAGCCCCGTAATTGCATTGTCCAACAATTCGCGGTATGGTTTCTGTGCTTCAACCAGAGCAGCTAAGTCACTAGCACCTGTTATTGTACCGACATCGCCACTGATTGCAGGAATCCTCCTCCGAATAATCCCCCTTCTGAGACCTTTCTCAAGTAACTCCTCTGCGGCTCGGGAACCTTCAGTGTATACCTTCGAAGGATCAACTTTAATCCCATGTTGTTTAAGAAAATCAACTATGCATGGAACTTCTCCCCCATCGGGAGCAATAGTGGGTCTCGCCAAATATGCATCAACCCACCTGTCATTATAATAAATCTGCCAATCTGTTGTTCCTCCCCTCTCGTCATACGCAGCTCCCAGTTCGTACTCAGGATTCTCAACTGCCCAACGGATGTAACCCTTTCTGTAGATTTCTTCATAATTGCATTGAATAACCCAATCAAATTGCTCTTCTCGCGCAGCTGGAGAATTATAATCTCCTTGTCCAAGCATCCTTTCTTGTTTCTCAGGAATTTCACCAAATTCTTCCTTACTCTTCATCATAAATTCTTCAACCTTATTGATTTCGTAAGGAATATCCTCCGATTGACCTCCTGGTGAAGGTAAAGACATACGATCTGGATCTATGACCTCAATGATATTAACGATATCCTCGGCATTCTCCGTCATGAATTTACGAAATGGACCTAGAGGACCAGGATATGGGTTATTATAGTTTTTAACCGCATTTTCGTATCGTCTCTTATATTTTTCAAGCAATGGTGAAGCGTATATTGCAGCTACAAATACTTCCTGAAATGTACTCCTCTCTTCTCCTACCTTCTTCCATTTGGTACCCGCCTCATCCATCTTAACCTGGTATATCCATTTCTCAGCCATTACTAACCTCCAAACAGTTTAGCGATTGCCGAGGCGAGGCGCTTGGCCTGCCGTTCCTCGAGCCACAGCGCCTCACCGTATCTTTGCCAGAATTCGCGCTCCGATTCAGGAACCGAGCCGAAGTAGTGTCTTATCATGGCCTCCGCCTGCAGCACCACATTACGGTCTAGTTGCCTGCGGCGGGCTTGGGAAAATTTTCAAGCTTCACCTCCAGGCCGGTGCCGGCCACGCGCATCAGGTTTACCGCAATCTGAGGCACCAGCGCCGGTTTGGCGTCGATGAGTTTCTTGATCGCTTGCTTTTCCAGCGCGCAGGCGATAACCAGGTTGCGCGACGCGTCATACAAAGACTCCGAGCCGGTGTCGTAGTAGAATTTTATCTCCGCGTGTCCCGGTACCTTGAAGCCGAATGTTTCGGAACCTACACGGATGGTGATCGGTGCTTGATTTTGTTCTTTGGCCATGTTTTTCTCCTTTCGCGTTTTACGGGGCGGCCGCGAGGGCCGCCCCAGGTTTTGTTTGTTAAACGATCTTTCCGGCTACTGCGGTGTATTTGCGCACGATTTTCTTGGTGCTTTCGTCCAGAGACTCGCTGACGTCGGTAACGTCCACGTCCATGATGTTAACCACCTGCCAGTTGTATTCCTTATCGATCAGTCCGTCTGAACCTACTTTTTTATCAGCGTAGGCCACGGTGATGAGGAAAGGAGCGTAGTCCAACGCATCCTTGTCTGCTACCCTGGCAATGGCCTCGAACTCGGCTGCGGCTTCCAAAGTCAAAGAGAAGTCGCAGGTGTAGGAGCGGTGGCCGTAGCCGATCCCGTGAGGGGCCGAACCTGCGGCGTACTGAAGCTCCTTTTCCTTTTTTGCCGACCAGTTGATGGACGTGATGCCGGTAAAGTCTATAGCGGCAATCTTGATGGTTACGTCTGTCCAGTCGTGGATCTTTCCGTTGATAAGGATGCTATCTGCCATTTTCGGCCTCCTATTCCTTGACGCCGATCGTCAACTGAAAGGTTGCTACCAGCTTCTTTTTGGTCGGCGTAGGCACTATCTCTACCTTGCAGTGCATGATGCCGTTGGACCAAATGTTTGCATCAGGACGCAGGATCAGCACATAGTTCATGATAGGCTTGTCGGTGTCTTCCTCGGTGATCTTCATCGCCTCCAGAGGACGGGAGAGGTCGGCCTTGTAAGCGCCCAGGTCCTTCTCCGTGATGCCGGGCGAGTTGATGTAGGGCATGTTCGCTATGCCTACCTGGCGCACCGACTCATCCACTATCCTGCGGAAGCGGATGCAGTAGTAATCCGAGGTGGGGGAAGCCCTTGTCCAGTCATCGGTAAACCTGATGCCGTAGCCGATGAAGTGCCTGAAGCTTAGATACCGCGCGTCGTTGAGCCGGGCAACGTTCGAGGGACTCATCTCGGCGTTGGTGACGTAGGAATAGTCTGCTGAGACAGTTTTGCCCGTTGCCGGAGCCGTAGCGAAAGTCACCGAGTATTTGCCGGTCGCGTACTCTATTGTTCCGGCTTCTTCGCCCGAAGTCGAGTCGTAGAGGATTCCGTCCCCGCCGTCCACGAATTCCTCGGGTTCGGTATCATCCGAGGTGATTACGACGGACCAGGGAATGACGGGCGCTTTGGCAAAAAAGCCCTCGAAGGTCTTTTTGGAGTCATCACCCGTACCGAGTGGTTCGGCCGTAACCGCGAACGGAGGTTTCGAAGGATAGATGGCGAGCGAGTTGGCGATGCTCATGTAGCGCACCCAGCCGATTGAGTGATGAAGGTCCGCTTTGGAGACGAGCCCTGCGGCAGAACCGCCTGCCATGCGGAGTTGCAGATTGCCGCGCGTATCGGTCAACGAGGCCTGGCCCGCGTTCACGACGAGCCGGGCCGAGTTCTTAGCTCCGGCACAGGCAACGAGAAGATCAATCCAGTCGTCAACCTCTTCGAGCGCGTCGGCATCCTTCAAAGGCAGCATGGGCGGCGCGTTGCAGATGAAGAAGATCGGGCGCTGTTCGTCCGTCCACAGGTTCTCGGCAATGGTAATGAGCGCGGTCCAGAAGTTGGTGACGGTCGTCTGGTCCCGGGTAGTCCAGATCTCGGCGGGCAGGTTGGAAACGTAAACGTATTCGAAGCCCATCCCCGACGTAGGATCCTTCCATGCGGCGGCCTTCTCGCACGCGGTGATTATCTCATCGAGCGTAGCGCGCGGCTCGTAGCACCACCAGCGGTATTCATCGCCGGCAACGAAGCTATCGGCAGGAGTTGAATACTCGGTAAATTCGATGTACGTGCCGTTGTCCAGCTCGATCATGGATTTTTTCGTCGGCCCTGCGGTAGTGATGGCAAAGGCTTTTTCCGCGCTCCAGGTAAGGCCGTTGTTTGCCGAGACCTGATAGGTAGCGGTGGTGAGACTGCCGCCCTTGACGATGCGGAGCCGATACCGGCGGTTGTAGCCTACCTGCGTATGCGGGGAAACATAGCCGGTAGCCACTGCGGCCTTGCCCCCACCGGTCGGATCGCCGTAGATCTTCTGCTCCGGTACGGTGATGTCGATTGCAACCTTGGCCGCGGTAGCACGCACGAATCCTACCTGGCTGGCGCCTGAGATGAACGCATCGTAGGCGTGCTCGGTAAGCGTGCCGTAGCCGTACTCGTCCAGAACGTCGCCTACGTCACCCGTAAACTTAACGTCCGTTGTGCCTTGCTCTGACGTTCCTACCAGACAGAACAGTCCGGCCAGTGAGGGCGGCAGAACGCCAAGCCCGCCTTCCTTGATCGTAGGATAGTAGCCGGGTAAATCTTTTATAGGCATCCGTTACTCCTTGTTGTGAAGGTGTTTGTTGATTGCGGCCTGGAGTTCAGTCTCGGTGATCTTTGACCGCTCGTTCCAGCCCATGGCGTTGCAAAGCACCGCTACGCGCGGGCGCGTTAGCTTGCGCTCTTGCGCCCACCGGCTGAGGGTCTGCTTCTTTTCCTTGCTCACTTTTTCCTCCTTAGCCTCCGGTGGAGGCTCGGTTGAAGCCGGGATTGCCGAAGGACCCGCAGGGGCGTTGAAGCGATCAAGCATTTCTTTGAACTCCTCGCGGGTTACGACCTCATCCAAGGTTACCCCGTGCAATTCGCAAAACGCCGGAAACTGCTCCTCTGCAAGCTTGTAGCGCCTTGCGAACTCGGCCACTGAGTAGTGATCTTCTGTAGACATAACTCTTCCTCCTTTTTTGATTAATCTCATCCCTGGCCTCAAGGCTCTGTTATCTCCGGCTCATCGTATTCAAATCTGGTCACCAACGGCGAGACCTCGGCCATGAACACCTTGCCCGAGTAATGAACGGTCAAATCGATCCGGTATAAGGTCTGTTCGTTCTCGATGTAGGAGGTAACGCTCATTCCGTTCATCTCCTCGGTGACCTCCTCGTAGTGACCGTCGTAGAGCTCGGCGGCAAGCTTCTTGCGGGCGAACATGAGCATCAGTTGATCCAGGTACCCGCCTGATCCGATCACCTCTTCCTCGTTAACTGCCTGGATCTCGGCGGTTATGGGTACAGTGGCGTCGCGAATCTGCTGGTTGGTTACCCTGTATGCCTCGGTCTCCCATGAGTAGGTGTCGCCCGCAACCACCTCGGATCCCTGGGTGAGAAACTTGAATGCCGTGCCGTTACCTACGTCTATTATGCCGGTGGTTGGGATGGGGCCGGAGGAAACGGGAACCTCCGTCCCCCAATCCGAGCCTGTCCAGGGGGTCTTTCTGAGTTCGTAGGAGCCGTCGGTTCCTACAGTGCCCGATTCGGTAATCTCCAGAACGTAGCGGTTGTTGCCGGAGTGGGTGCCTGTGAGTGAAACCTCTTCGGTGCCGGTTCCGGTATGGGTGATAGCATCGTTGCCGTTGCAATAGATCACCTCAGGACCGCCGTAGCCGCGGGCGTTGGACAGGGTTATCGAACTCACGTGAAGCAACGCGGTTGGCCCCTGGGAAAGGGTGACCGACCTGGGATCGAGCCTCTCGCGACCGATCACCCGCGAACCCTGTGCGAACACCATCGCCTGGAACGGGTTTTCCAGTGCGGTCAGGCCTTCCTCCACCCGGTCGTAGCACCAGGAGACTCGAAGTCCCCGCATTATCGGTCCGTAGGGAAGACTCATTTTGTGCTCCTTTTCGCCTTCGGCGAAAAGTTCGCAGACGACCGTCGGTCGCTGAAGGGAAAATCTTCGTAGGGGGCGACGTTCACGACCTTCGGTCGTTCGCTCCGCCGTGGGGACCCCGGATATTCACCCCACTCGTCTGCTACACATCCGAGCGGGGACCCCGGATGCGATCCGGCTATCTGACCCGAGCGGAAGATGTTCCCTGGATGTATCATCCTGGCAGCCTTACTCGTTGCTTTAGCCGTCCAGCCACCTCCCCCTTGATGGGGGAGGGTAGGGTGGGGGTGATTCCCCTCCCCTTTATCCCCTCCCACCAGGGGAGGGGAACTCAGACCTGCCAGATGCAAACCTTTCGTCTCTGGGAGACGCCCGGGCATCCTCAAAAAGCCATAGCGATTTTGACTCTCGTGGCGTTCCATAAGGTCAATCTTCCTTGTTCACCGAGAACCGGGGCTTGGGTGCCTTGTATCGGATACGCTCACGGGCACGCTGCTCGGCACCTGGCAGTTCGATTTTACCAGAAGCCAAATCGGTCAAGGTTCTATCGGCAAGCTCTCGCTTGTCCTTTGCCACGCCTTCCTGTTCAACACGGGCGTAGAGCCGGTATACGGTCATCTGAAGCGAGGCTTCCTTTACGAGATCGCGTGCGCCTTCGGATTGAATTGCGGTAAAATCCAAAGGAACGATGTAGCGTTTGGCGAGCTGTGCATCAACGTACGCCTCGGCCCAGCCGATCGCTGCGCTGATCTTGGCATCGTCTATGACCTTCTCGGTGATGGAATGGGAGACGTCATCGTCCGTGAGCCGCGCCAGCACGTCTGCGGGTACCGCGGCCTTGACTTCGTCTACTGTAAGATATCTCATTTTATCCCCCACGAGAATCTTTCAGCTTCTCAACGAGCCCTCGTCTGAGGAACTCTCGCGCGATCTTTGCGGAAAGAACGATCCCTTCGCCTGCAAGATGCCAGCGTCCGCCCATCTTCACCGGTCGAAGGAAGCGGACCTTTACGGTTCGCACCGAGCCTTTACTTTGAGTTCTCCTGCCGGCCATCACTATACAGGTTTGATTACCGTTGGGACGTAGATGATGCACTCGGGCCAGTGGGGAACGGGCAGAGGACGAGATTCAGCTAGAAGCCAGAGCATGGATGGGTCGGCCTCGGTCCAGCTCTTTGCAAAGAAGGGCTGAGCCACCGCCACCTGATTGTCCAGATCGTAGACCAGGGCGTAGTGCATGCGGAACGGCCCCTCGGAAGCTACCATGATGAATGATTTCGGATCGATGAAGTTCTGGCTTGCGCCAGCCGAGTCGGTGTAGGTGGCGTCGTACTCGTAGATGTCAACGCCCACCAGCCTGCCGATGTAGTTGGAACGTCCAACCGAGATCGCTCCTACGTTGAAGTTACGGTAGTTGAGAATCTCGCGCACCTTGGTGTGACCCAGCAGGGCGTCAATCGCGTCGGTGCCGGCGATGGCAACGTCCGCGGTATAGCCGGTGTCGGATGAGATGAGCCGCTTCCAGGTGAGGATGTCCTGCACAGGATCGGAGGTCTCCTCGTCCCAGTAGTTGCCCGAGGTAAGGACGGGCTTGTGGCTCTCCGGCAGAAGGTAGTCTATCTCGAAGGAGATGTTCTCCTGACTCACGGTAAGCTTTCCCTGAAGGCTTTGGGAGGCCATCCACTCGGTGGTGCGGACGATCATATTCTTCAGATCGGCAAGTTCAACACCGATGCGCTGATTCTTGTAGGCGTCTACCCCGCCTTCTCCGAGGTAGAGTGCGGTTCCGGGCGAGCGAACCGATAAAAGATCGTTTGCTGCCAGCACCTTCTTTGGGCGAAGACGCGGCGCTTTTACAGACTGCATCTTGCGTGCGAGTTCTGCTACGACGATACCGCCCTCGACCGGCGAGACGAACGGAGCCAGGCGTTTCCCGCCCACAACCACGTCAACGTCTATCTCCTCGGCCAAAGCCTGGACCTTGGTCTTGAAGACCTTATCGGTAAGGAACGATGGTGCGGCAGGTATCTCGTTGATGGCGGTGGTCAGTGTACGCCAGTGAAATAGATCAGTCATCTTAACCTCCTAACCGATCTTCTTTACGTAGATTCCGTGCTCGGCGAGCCTGCGCTTTGCATCAGCGATCTGGGGATCGCTGGCATCGTTCCAGTCGAGCTTGTCCTCGTTGAACTCTCCGTGGAAGTAGGCAACGGTGTTAACATCTTCCTCAGATGCGTTGGTATCGCGTGCCAGGATCGCACGGGGAACCTCGGTGCCGTCAAGATCGCCGGTATAGTCTGCCGTAATATTACCCGTACCGGTCGTAGGTGCTGCGGCAAAGGTAACGGTGAAACTGCCGGTGGAGTAGTTGATGACACCCCAGCCACCAGCGCTGCCCACCAGACCGCCTTCCGAGTTGTCGGAAAAGGTCTCGGTTCCGTCGGTGATAGAGAGCGACCCCGGAACAACCGAGGGATGGGCAAGGATGGCATAGAAGGTTTTCTTGCTATCGTCCCCGTCACCGATCGGCTCATTGGCGTAGTCGGTTCCGGCAGGCAGCCATTTGTAGTATTTGTTGTCTGAGGTCTTGCGGCCGAGCACCTGACCGGCTAAGAGATCGTTGGCCGCATTTAACCCCACCACGATGGGATAAAGCACCACCGGGTGCGATCCGGCCAGAAGATTGCCTCCGGCCAGTTCTGTTATGGTTACTCCGTAACTTTCCACCATGCTTAACCTCCTTTTACCCCACACCGTTGCTTCGCAACGCTGCGGGGACCCCGGATGGACTTCCAGGGATTGTGTTTTTACAAAAATGGTGAGCTTGGATCATCTCGAGTTTCCTCTACTTGATCATTTGAGCTATCCTGCGCCCCAACGACTCGAAGGAGTTATCCACACGAGCCTGTGGAGAAGCGAACTCCGATAGAGGAACCAGCGCGGGCAAGGACTCAAGCAACCCCGTGAAGAAATCCAGCGGGGAGATCGGCTCAAAGCCCTCATCCGAAAGGCTCTTCTCATCGGAGAGTCCGGCGATGAAGCCCACGAGTGATGCGCGCCCCCAGGCAGGAAGCAGCCGTCCCTGGTGCGCCAGGCGCTCTACGATTCGCTCCGCAGCATCAAGACGTTCGGGATTTACCCCAACCGAGGACTCCGCACTCGCTCGGGGACCCCGGTCGTCTTGGGTCTCGCTTTGAGGTCCCGCTTCAATCTTTGCATCTTCTGCCCCTTCAGTACCCACCTCGGTAGTCGCGGTCTGTGATTCCTCGCTGGCCTTCTCTATTTGAGCCAGACGTTTCTTTAGAGCGTCCAGGTGATCATCAACCGCGCTCCGCGTCTCCTCGTCGAGATCGCTCAGCGCCTCACGGACGGCGGAAAGCGCCGCAGGCACAACCCGCGGCTCGCCATCCACCAGATCGACCACAAGCATCGGGTATGCCTCGAACGACTCAGAATCCGCCGAGGTATCCACCCGGAGCGAGTATAAAGCAAGCGCTGACCAGCCCAATGCATCTTGCACACGCTTTGCAGCCGCCTGCGCGTCCCAGGGATAATCGGCCGGGGCAAACGCTAACTTCCCTAAAGGCGTTAAAGTCGTTTTAGGAGTCATCCACTGACCTCCTTTCCTTTTAGCATGATCATATTGTGATGGGGTTCGTGAAGAACACAATAGAAACCTGACGAATTAATACCCCATTCGAACGGAACCGTTCGAATGGGGACTCCAAATAAAAGCTCCTTTTCGCTCGAAGCGAAAAGATCGCGGAAGGACCTATCGGTTACCCCTTTCTTATCTTTATTGCGATCTTTTGCCCGAAGGGCAAAAGGAGCATTAACTTGACTTCCGGCAAAGTTCGACTATCTTAAGGCAGAGCGTTAGGAGTAGCCTATGAAGAAAATCCTTAATCTTCTGCTCATGGGAATTTTGGCGGCGGGACTCGCAACCTGTAGCGAGGACCCCGAGCCCGTGCTTAAAGAACTGACCCAGAGGTACTGGCAGGCCGTGTTTCGAGGCCACATACAAGAGGCGTACGGGATGCTTTCGGATAGCTCCCGCGCCAACGTCACTCCTCAGGAGTTCAGCGAGGCGATGAGATTCGTGCCTTTTGACGGCGAAGGGAGTAACGAACTCAAAGAGGCTTTCGCCGAAAAAGCAAAACTAACCATCCTCGGGATAGAGGCAAAGAAAAAGGAAGGAGCGGTGACCGTCATACTGCTCGTGCCGGCTCTGGCAGCGCTTCAGGCAAGCCTACAGGCGCAGTTGGACTCAGGCGAGATCGAAGTTGAGGATGAGGCAGCTTGGATGCTACAGGAGATGACAACGGCGCTTGAGGAAAACCGCCTGCCCACCCAGGAGCTACGGCTCAAGATGACGTGGGTGCTTGCAGATGACCGGTGGCGGCTGGTATTCTGAGGGGGTTGACGAACCGACGCTCTCTTGTATGCTTCAGATTGTCTATGAATGCAACCCGGAGGAAAAATGAAGCGTAATCTGCCCTTGCTTGTGTGTGCGGCGCTTATCGCGGTTGCGCTTGCCGGATGTCCGAATAAGGATGAGGTCCTAATCGTGCGCCAGCAGGCGGAACGATACTGGAATTACCTGTACCGAGGCGAAACACGGTCCGCTTACAACATGCTGGATAAAAAAAGCCAGGGCTTTCTTTCTTATCCAGACTACGCGCGAAAGGTAGGTTTCGGCCCGACCAACCTTCCCGAGGTCAAGGAGTACTGGGAAGCATACTATCCCAACACCCGGATAGGGATAGGCAACGTCTCCGTTAAGCGCAAGAAAGCGATCGTCTCACTCACCCTTACCATCCCTGATCCGACGTGGTTCCCGGACGAGGCATACGCCGAAGCCAAACGCCTGGGTCTTGAAGGGCACGAATACGCCATCTTCATGATCCGTTGGCAAACCGAGGCCTTGAAGAGGGGCGAGATTCCTATTGTGAGGATACAGGAAAACACCCAGCTCGTGAAGGAAGATAACGTGTGGCGCATCGTCTTCCGTGAGGAAGACTAATCACTTGGTGTTATCCTTTTAGATAATTCTCTCGCCTTCTTTCAGGAACGCCCCTAATAGATTTCACGTAATATAGCGGCTTATCTTTTGATCCGGTTTGACATGAAAATTGCTTAAATAAAATTGAATAACGATAACAAGGAGGGAGCATGACCAAACAACGTAGTAAAGCATCCCTTGTGGTGATGGCGTTGTTCCTTATTGCAACCACCCTTGCGGCCCAAGTCACCGAAGAGTGGGTAGCCCGGTACGACGGACCGGCAAACGAGTATGATGGAGCCTATGCCATAGCAATAGACGGTGCAGGCAACGTCTACGTTACAGGTTGGAGCTACGGTTCAGGAACCTACGAAGACTATACGACCATTAAATGCAACGTGGGTTCAATAATGGTTGACTTGAGGAGAAACGAGCCTAAACTTACGCAATGCAACAGGGAATCCAAGGCGTTAAGATAAAGGAGCTTCGGGTTATACCCGACGAGCGCGGCTGGCTTATGGAGATTCTGCGCTCAGACGACGAACTTTTTGAGCGCTTCGGCCAGGTCTACCTCTCCGCCGTCTACCCGGGTGTGGTCAAAGGCTGGCACTATCATAAGGTCCAGCGCGACAACCTGTGCGTCGTCAAGGGGATGGCCAAACTGGTGCTCTACGACTCAAGGGATGATTCGCCGACCCAAGGTCAGCTCATGGAGCTCTTTATCGGCGAGCGCAATCCCTTACTCGTTTCCATACCTGCGGGCGTGCTGCACGGCATGAAGGGCATCGGCACCGAGCCCGCGTTCTTCATCAACGTGCCTACCGAACCATACAACTACTCCGAGCCTGACGAGTTCAGGGTAGATCCTCATTCCGGCGAGGTTCCCTACGACTGGTCAAGGAAGGACGGATGATGAAGCGCTCGGTTCTGGTAACCGGAGGGGCGGGGTTCGTGGGTTCGCATCTGGTTGAGAGGCTGATCGAACGCGACGATACCAAAGTGACGGTGCTGGATAAGCTGGTCTATCCCGGTCGTCTGGATACCATACCGGCCTCGGTGAGAAAAGATCCCAACTTTCGCTTCATCCGGGGCGACGCCGGCAACAAAAGAATCCTCGAACCGCTGCTCAAAGAGATAGACTCGGTAGCCCACCTTGCCGCCGAGACACATATTGACCGCTCAATCCTTTCGATAGATACCTTTGTCAAAAACGACTTCGTTTCCTCCGCCCACCTGTTTGAAGCGCTTGTTTCATCAAAGGTCAAGCGGATCATCCATCTCTCCACGAGCGAGGTCTACGGCTCAGCACAGAGGACCCCGATGGATGAAGCTCATCCCCTTGCCCCCCAGTCGCCTTATGCCGCCACCAAGGCAGGGGCCGACCGCCTGGCTTACTCGTTCTATAAGACCTACAAACTTCCGATACTTATCCTTCGCCTGTTCAACATGTACGGTCCGCGCCAGCACGTTGAAAAACTGATTCCTTTCTTTACCACCAATGCCTTGCTTGATCTTCCCCTCTACGTCTACGGTGACGGTTCTGCCGAGCGCGACTGGATGTGGGTTGGAGACGGCGCCGCCTTGATCGAGAAGGCGCTCTTTGCGGATGACTTCTCACCCCTTGCGGGCCAGGAGCTAAACGCAGGAACCGGACACAGCTTTTCTATAAACTGGATCGCCGGGCGCATCCTTGATCGTCTGAATAAACCGAAGGGTCTTTTGAAGGCCCATACCGACCGGCCCGGTCACGTGGCAAAGCTGGTCGCGAGTTCCACCAAGGCGCATAAGCTCCTGGGATGGAAGCCTCGCAAGCGCTTCGAGCAAGGCCTGGGTGAAACCATAGACTGGTACAGGGACAATCAAAGGTTCTGGAAAGTTCGCAGGGAAGATAAGCGCTTCAAGGCATACACCAGGGCCTGGTACGGCAGGAAGCTGTGAGTGTTTTTGCATCGATCGAGGATGCCGTAGAGGACATCCGGCAGGGTAAGCTGATAGTGGTGGTTGATGATGAGGACAGAGAGAATGAGGGTGACTTTATAGCCGCGGCCTCCAAGGCAACGCCTGAGATGATTAACTTCATCCTCAAGCACGGGAGGGGTCTACTTTGCGCACCCATAACCAGGGAACGTGCGGAGGAGCTCCAGTTGCCTCCGATGGTGGAGCGCAACACCGAGAAGCACGGCACCGCGTTTACGGTTTCCGTAGACTACAAGCACGGCACGGCCACAGGCATCTCAGCGTTCGACCGGGCAAAAACCATCCAGGCCCTCGTAGACCCATCCACCCGTCCGGATGATCTTGCGCGACCGGGGCATATCTTTCCTCTGGTGGCCAAGAGGGGCGGGGTTCTGCGCCGCGCCGGGCATACCGAGGCTGCGGTAGACCTTGCACGGCTGGCAGGGCTGAAACCTGCCGGTCTATTGTGCGAAATCATGGACGCCGACGGTTCAATGGCCCGATTGCCTCGACTTCAGGAGATAGCAAAAGAGCTCTCCTTAAAGATCATCACCATCAAGGACCTTATCGCCTACCGCCAGCGCCGCGAAAAGCTGGTTAAACGCCTTTTCTCTACGCCGCTGCCAACCCGTTATGGCGAGTTCGACCTGATAGTCTATGAAGCTATCATGGAAGAAAACCATCATCTTGCGTTGATCAAGGGAGACGTTGAGGGCAGGAAGAACGTGCTGGTTCGGGTGCACTCCCAGTGCCTTACCGGCGACGTTTTCGGTTCGGGCCGCTGCGACTGCGGCGATCAGCTTCACCAGGCGATGCAGCGCATCGAAGAAGAAGGTTTAGGGGTGCTCGTTTACATGCGTCAGGAAGGCAGAGGAATCGGACTTTTGAATAAACTCATTTGCTATCGCCTGCAGGATCAGGGGTTGGATACGGTGGATGCGAACGTGGCCATCGGCTTCCCGCCCGATGCCCGGGACTACGGGATCGGTGCACAGATACTTGCCGATCTGGGGCTTACGAGCATCCGACTCATGACCAACAACCCTGCCAAACGAATAGGACTCGAGGGTTACGGCCTCGAGGTTGTTGAACGTGTGCCGCTGATTATCCAGCCCAACGAGCATAACCGCTTCTATCTTGAAACCAAGCGGGACAAGCTGGGGCATTTACTTGATAGGCAAAAGAACGAGGAGGAAGATAAATGAAGGTTACCGAACAAAAGGGCAGCCTGGACGCGAAAGGACTCAATTTCGGGATAGTGGTTTCCAGATTCAACGAGCGCATCACCAGGTTTCTTCTGGATGGAGCGCTTGACTGTCTTGATCGCCACAAGGCTGAAGGGGTTCAGGTTCGCTACGTGCCAGGGACCTTCGAGGTTCCTCATGCCGCCAAGGCCATGGCCGCAGATAAAGACATAGATGCGGTGATCTGCCTTGGAGCGGTCATCCGCGGCGAGACCCCACACTTCGAGTTCGTTGCCTCAGAGGCGGCCAAGGGGATCGCAGCGCTCGGTCTCCAACTGGAGAAGCCCGTAATCTACGGCGTAGTGACCGCCGACTCCACCGAGCAGGCCATGGAGCGTGCCGGGGTCAAGCAGGGCAACCGAGGCTGGGACGCGGCACTCGCGGCTATCGAGATGGCGAACCTGGCCCGAGGGGAATAGCGCCTTCAGTGGAAGGAAGAGGTAATTAAGATCGGGTGAAGCGAAGTACCCTCAAGGGGCCGAGGACTTGTGCACGTATTGCGGCTGTGGAGATCCTGTACCGTATCGATCTCGTGGATGCGGACCCGCTGAAGGTCACCGTGGAGGTTATACGGCGGCGGAGACTGAAGACTAACTCCGCCGACTATCTTCGAATACTGATCCAAAAGACGATTCGCGAGCAGAAGCGGATCGATTCCTCGCTTTCACTCTCACTCACCGACTGGCGGCTGGAGAGGCTTTCCTACGTGGACAGGGCTATTCTGCGGCTGGCCGCCTGCGAGATTCTCTTCCTGGCAGAAATCCCGCCCAAGGTCTCAATTGATGAAGCCGTGGAGCTTGCCCGGTTTTTTGGGACCCAAGGCTCGGCACGTTTCGTAAACGGCGTACTCGACTCGCTGTATAAACGAGAGATCCCAGTCTCCGAGCAGTGAAGATCGCGATTCTTTCAGATATCCATTCAAACATCGAGGCCCTTGAGGCGGTCGCAAAGGATGCTAAAGAGTGGGGAGCTTGCCAGTGGCTGGTTGTAGGCGACATAGTAGGCTACGGTGCGGCTCCTTCGGAGTGCATCGAGCTTTTAAGAAAACTGGATGCGAGGTGTATCGCAGGCAACCATGACTGGGGGGTAATCGAGAAAACCTCGATCGACTACTTTAACTTCGCTGCCCGCCAGGCTGTATTATGGACGCGCGAGCAACTTTCGAGCCAATCCAGGGAGTATCTTGAAGGCCTGCCTCTCACCTTAACTCATGGAGAGATCAGGCTTTCCCACGCGAACTTCATCAGTCCTGAGAGCTGGGAGTATGTTTTTACGCTTTATCAGGCCAGGAGGCAGTTTGATGGATTTGCCACCCGCCTGGGTGTGATCGGCCACTCCCATGTTCCTTTTATCGTCCAGGCATCTGAGAAGGATGGACGAGCGGAGCAGGTGATGGAAGAATCAGTCGAGTGGAAAAGTGGCAGCCGGTATCTCATAAATGCCGGAAGCGTGGGCCAGCCCAGGGACGACGATCCCCGCGCGTGTTACCTGAGGGTGGACTGTTCAAGTCGTGAGATCGCCTTTCGTCGTGTAACCTACGATGTTGCCGGAGCTCAGCGTCGCATATCACAAGCCGGCCTGCCTTCCTCGCTCGCCGAACGACTTCCTCTTGGTAGATAGTTGACTTAGGCCTCGATCACGCTAAAATTAAGATTAGGTCGTTAACGGAGGAACAGACTGATGATTATGAATCTAAGAAAAAGGGCGAAGATTATTATGTTCATCGTCCTTGTTTCATTCGCAGGGTTGATGGTTTTGGGTTGGGGTGCTGATGTAACGTCGCAGAGCGGGAGAACCGGGAGACGCAAGGTAAAGGAAAACGTCCTGGCCGTGGCAGGAAAGGAGGAGGTTACATCCCGGGATTACACTGCGGCTTACAATCGTCTGGCCTCTCAAATGGGTGAAGAGCAATTCAAACAGCTCAGTGATGCGGAACGTCGTGAACTCGCTGCGGCTACATGGGAGGAGGCTTTGGGGGACGCGATCTGGAAGTTGGCAATAGAGCGTGAGCGCGTTACCCTGGGAGAAGAGGAGCTCAGTGAAATAATGATGTTCACGCCGCCTCAAGAACTCTTGCAAGATTCATCCTGGTATACCGACGGGGAGTTCAACTACCAGTTTTACTGGCAGATGCTCGCCGATTCCAATCTTACCCCTCAGGTGCAGCGATTCATTGAGATATACAAGGCGGAACTTGGCCGTGAGGTAATGCGTTCAAAGTTGCGCTTTGACGTAACTAACGGGTTGAGGCTCACCCGAAATCAACTCGTAGAAGCACAGCTCAGGGCGGGAACGAAGACGGTTCTTGAGGCATTATTCATCTACGAGCTGCCCCAGGTTGATTCAAACGTCACCAGGGCAGAGCTACAGGCCTACTACGATAAAAACATAAAGTATTTTGAGCGCGAGAAGTGGTGGGAGCTACGAACCCTTCTCTTCCCAATATACCCCTCCTCCGAGGACTCAAGCTTCTTGGCCGAAAGGATTGAGGATGCTGTGGCGGCTCTTGCGGCAGGGTACGATTTCGACCAGATAGCCATGGACTTTACCCAGGATTCAAGCAGAAGCGTAAGCCGTTCGATTGATCTGCTGGATGCGGTCGAGTATGAGGCGCTGAATCCTCTTGCCGAGGGCGAAGTCTCAGAGCCGTATTTCGATAGAGGAAGATGGCATCTTGCAAAGTTTGTTAAAAGAACCCCTGATAGTATTACCTACCAGGAGATATACTTTCCACTTGAACCCGGTGCCGGGACCAGAAAAGCTGTTCTGGCGCGTATAGACGAGTTCCGCAAACGCGTCAGTAAGGAGAACCTGGATTCTTTAGCCGCAGAATACGGCGCCTCAGTACGCGTCGGCCCATACGTCCGCGAAAGCAAGGATGTTGTGATGCCAAGATTTCCCTACACTGAAGCCGTCAAAACCTACGCTTTAGCATCGAAGGTAGGCGGCGTAAGTGAACCCTTCCCGGAAGTCAGGGGGATATACTACGTATTTGCGACCGTAGACATAGCAAAACAGAAGATTATTCCTCTGGACAGCACCCTGGCATACGTAAGGAACCAGGTAATCCGTGAAAAGGCCAAGAGTGCTCAGCGCGATTACGCGATCCAGCTGCGCCGAAAGATCCAGGCCGGGGCTGATTTCCCCTCGCTTGTGGGCATGCCGCACGTAAGTATAGATACCTTGCATTTCGGATCCTACTTTGAAGCGGAGACCCGATACGGTGCGGAGATGGCCGGTGCTTGCTATGCCATTGACGTGGATCAGATGACCGGTCCGGTAAAGTGCGACATCGGCTACGGCTTCTTCCACTGCCTGGCGCGTGAGTTTGACCCGGCTTCCGAACTCGTGACGACCGCGATACAAAATGAACAGACGGTTATCCTTAACGCCCTGGCTGAAGAGATCTTCCCGCGCAAGGACGTGAAGGACTACCGCAGGGCAGACAATTACTACGGGGGAGGATAAGGTATGGCCCCATCGTCTAATGGTCAGGACATCACTCTTTCAAGGTGAAGATACGGGTTCAATCCCCGTTGGGGCTATTGGTTTCTAACTGAATAGAGGAGGTCCGTGATGAAAAGGAATGCTTTCCTCATACCTATAGTTATTTCCGTGTTTCTTTTATGGGATGTCCCTGCCCAGGCCCGGCCCAACCACTGGGCGCAGAACGGCGCGCTGGATGTCTTCTACGCACCCGCAGGCGAACAGGGGTTGCTCTCCTTCAGCGTCATCCACGTTGCAGGCGGCTACTCAAACGAGATCTACGGTCATGACTACAGCGCGATCGGTTTCGCTCCGCTTTCCTTCCTGGAGTTCTCCGCCGCGGTCTACGCGGACGGCTTCCGCGAAGACGACGATCATTACCTGATAGGACCTGTCATGCTCTGCCCTGCCCTGAAAACGGGTTATGCTTTTTACCTCGGTTCCGAACCGAATGAGAAGGGATTCTTCCTGGCCCCCGGTTTAGTGGCGATAGGACACCTGACGACGGCAAGCGTTTGGTCCGGCGATTCAACATCCGTTCCTGACCCGCCCCCGGGCCTTGATCTCACAGCGATCATCGGCGTGGGCTACGATATAATGAAGTTCTATATCAACGCGGGCTACGGCATGGGGTTTACTGCGAGGGAAACCAGCTCAACCCTTCCCTTGGGCCTGGCCCTGCAGGTTTCCCCTATCGAGATGCTCGATCTGGTTGTGGAGGTAACAAACCGCACCACGACTGATGACGTACTTTCGTTTGACGCCTTACAAGTGACGCCTATGGTTCGTATCAGCACCGCTGCGGTAACCGCCGTGACCTTTGACCTTGCAGTGCCCATAGGCATAGGTTCCTCGCTTTACCCGTGGAAGATAGAGCTGGGTATCTCGGCCGCGTTTGACGTGATAAAGCCTCCGAAGGTACCTGAAGCTCGCCTTATGGGACGCGTGATTGATGAAGAAACGGCAGACCCACTGGCGGCAAGGCTCCTCTTCCCTGAAGCAGGGATGGAACCGGTGATGACCGATTCGGCGACCGGCGACTACTCGGTTGAGCTTGCCACGGGAGTATACCGTGTCCGCGCCGAAAGCCCGGGCTACAAGTGGAAGGAGAAGGGGGTCGTGCTTCAGGACGGGGACCAAAGGGTGCTGGACTTCTCGCTGGCAAAAGAAAAACAACCCAGGGCCCAGCTTTCAGGGATCGTAAAGGATACCAAAAGCGGCGAGGCGCTCGAACGGGTGTTCGTCTCCTTCGGCAGGACCGATGTACCCGAGGTTACTACCGACGCCCTGGGGATCTACGAGGCCGCGCTTGCACCGGGAGACTACCGGATCACCTTCACCAGGGAAGGCTATGAACCGGAGAGACGGTCTTTGTCTTTGAAGGACGGCGAGGCCAAGGAACTCAATATGAGCCTTTCACCGCCCGAACCTGCCCGTATGCCCGAGTTTGAAAACGTCGGCTTCAATCCGGGCAGTGCGGTCATCATGCCTGAAAGCTACGCGGCGATCGAGGAGGTGGCCCGCTTCCTTGAGACCTACCCCAGGGTTCGAATCGAGATTGAAGGGCACACCGACAGCGTGGGCGAGGATGAGGTGAACATGCGGCTCTCCCAGCAGCGTGCCGATGCGGTCAAGGGCTGGCTGGTCGCGCGCGGTATAGATGCCTCGCGCCTCATGGCTCGCGGATACGGTGAAACCAGGCCTGTCGGTGACAACCGCACACGCGGCGGTCAGAAGGCAAACCGCCGCATAGAGTTCGTTATCCTTTCAGAGTAGAAGCCCCTCGATTTCTTTAAGCTTCTCTTCTGGAACCCCCTTTTGCCGGGCCGCATCAAGCAGCCTGCGTGAAAGCAAGCGATAAAGCCTCTTTTGGGCAGGCAATTTCTCAAGGCTGTTCAAATTCTTAATGATAGTGTCCTTATCACCTCTTAGGAGAGGGCCGGAGAGTGCATCCGCCAAGGAACCGCTCTCGGCGGCGTTGCATACCGTTTCTAAAGCAAGACGCGTTATTGAGCCTCTCCTTTCCTCCTCGCTTAACCTCAAAGATAAACCTATATCCTGGGCGTACTCGAGCAATCCCACAATCAGGTTGGAGGCAAAAACGCACATGGCGTGGTAGAGCGGTTTTTCTTCCCGTGAGATGACAAACGTCCTTGCCCCGATTCGTTCGAGCAAAGGCCTGAAAAAAACCATCGCTTGCTTCGACCCCTCAAGGGCGAAGTAGACGTCTTTGAAAGCATCCTTTTCCAACCGGGGATAAGGGAAGGTCTGGGCAGGATGAGCTGAAAGACGAAGCGGCGAAGCAAAGACATCACTTGCAAGGGCTCCTGAGAAGTGTACCAGCAGGCTCTCTGGATTGATGAAGTCTTTCAGTTCTTCGTAAAGCGAGGCTATCCTGTCGTCAGGAACCGCAAATAGAAGAGCCTCTGCGTCTCTTGCCAAAGAAGGTGCAGGAAGCACCGGACACCTCAAAAGATCAGCTCCCCTTCGGGCGGCCAGGGGATCGGTGTCCGAGACCCCCACAAAGGCCTCGCCGGCGTTATACAGAGCCGCCGCAATGCTGAGCCCCAGGTTGCCTGCACCATAAAGACCGAGTCTAAGAGCCATCTTTTAAAGTTACGCCTGTGAACAGATATGTCAAGTGTAAGGTGCAGGTTCATCGCGCATCGCCCCTCTGTATTCATTTGACAATTCAGATAAGATAGACGTATTCTTGATATGCAGAATATTTAACCTGATCAACTTTTATTGATCGCTTGACAGTTTGTTCCTGTTGGCTAAACTAATCACTCTGTCGACGGAATCAGAAAGACCAACTGTCCAGAGGAGGAAAGATGGTCAGGATTAAATGCATTGCGGTGGTGATGGGATTGCTGGTTGCGACGAGTGCGGTGATGGCGCAAGCAGAAACCGGGGAGAAGCAACTCAAGAAGGCCCCCCAAGGCAGGAACCAGGCTTTATCGCTTGGCGGCTACGTGCAGGCACGCTGGGAAGGAACCTTAGAAGGGCGTACGATGCCTAACGCCTTCAGCATACGCCGGGCTTATTTAGGCGCCTCCGGCGACGTGGGGGAATGCTTCTCATACAAAGTGCTTCTCACCATGCCGGGCACCTCGGTCGAGCTCTACGACGCGTACGTTGATGTTAAGCCCATCAAGCACCTATCTCTGAGAGCGGGTCAGTTCCAGACCCCCATAGGGATGGAGAAGCTTGTATCTTCCTCCAAGATACTTTTCCCTGAACGAACCTTTGCCTCCGGTTTTACTACCGATCGCGACCTTGGTGTTATGCTTGCCGGCAACGGGAAGTTCTTCGATGCTCAGCTAGGTATCTTCAACGGTGAAGGCCGCAACGTCAAGGTGGACCTCAACGAGGCCAAGGATATCGCAGCAAGGTTGACGGTCAAGCCGATAGATTACATGCACTTTGGCGGCGCCTACCAGATGGGTAAACGTCTCTGGGTGGATACCACGGGTATGTTTTCCAGGGAGTGGGATTTCAACCGCTGGGGCGCTGAGTTTGCCTTAAACCCATGGGATCTTTGGTTCGCTGCAGAAATCATGGGAGGCAGGGACGATACCATCTCTCTCATTACTTACTACGCCGAGGCGGGTTGGATGTTTTCCGTTCCTCTCGACTGGATTCACGGTGTTCAGCCTGCGGTGCGCTACGAGGTGGCCGATCCGAATACCGACGCGGACGGCGACTCGCGCAGCATCATCACCGCAGGTATCAACCTGCACTTCCTTCCCGAGCACAAGGCGAAGCTTGCCCTGTGCTATCGGATGATTACGGAGGAAAGAACCGAGGTTGATAACAACCAGATAATAGCCCAGCTTCAGCTAAAGTTTTAAATCCTCCTTTCGTCCTGCGGACGACACTTGTGACCCTTTTAGGGTAAAGATCGGAGAAAAGCAAGGATTAATGTCGGGGTCCCCGCACGGAGGCGAAGCATCCGTGTGGGGCAATAGGTTGACACTTAGCTCTGGTAACATATAATCATAGATGAGAAGACTGGCCCTGATCGGGAACTGGAAGATGCATACCACCCCGTCCGAGGCGCGCGAACTGGCAAACGAGCTGCGCGGACGTTTAGAGGGTATAGGGGATGCGGATATAGCGGTCTGCCCGCCGGCTACCTCGATTGCTGCTGTGGCCGAAGCACTTGCAGGTTCAAACATAGCCTGGGGCGCGCAGAACGCCCACTGGGCAGAAGCCGGGGCATTCACAGGTGAGCTTTCGGTCTCGGCGCTGCGGGAACTGGGATGCACCTACGTGATAGTAGGCCACTCGGAACGAAGGCACGTATTCGGCGAATCGGACGAGATGGTAGCCAAAAGGCTTGGGCGGGTGATTGCAAGCGGTCTCGTTCCGATACTTTGCGTCGGCGAGACCGAGCAGGAGCGCCAGCAGGGACAAACCGATGAGGTTCTTCGAAGGCAGCTGGAGCGGGCGTGTGCAGATATTGAGGAGCCGCCGGCGATTGCGGCCTACGAACCCGTGTGGGCGATAGGGACCGGGAGGCGTGCGGAGATTGGCGATGTGGAGACGGTGCATCGTTTTATAAGAGAGAGATTGGCTGCAAGATTCGGTTCAAAGGCCGAGGGTATTCGCATACTCTACGGGGGAAGCCTGAATCCTGCCAACGTTGCCGATCTTGCATCAAGCGAGGAGTTTGACGGCGGCCTTGTGGGCGGAGTATCGCTTTCCGCCGCATCGTTCGCCGAACTCATAGCTCGTGCCATTGAAAGGAGAAATCACTAGCTATGCAAGTCGTATTTATCGTGATTTTCGTTCTGCACATACTGCTCAGCCTCTTGCTTGTGGTGGTAGTGCTTGTTCAGCAACGCACCAAGGGTGGAATGGCAGGTGTTTTTGGAGGTGGAGGAGGAGGCGGTGGCGGAGCCGAGCAGATCTTCGGCTCCTCAGGGATCGCACCATTCATGACCCGAATAACGGCTATTCTGGGAGGGGTGTTCCTTCTGACAAGTCTGTTATTGGTGCTTTTCTCCGGGACTGCAGCAAGTATTAGCAAAGCCCCTGTGCCAAGCGCCCAGCCCCAGCAGACCGCACCTATCCCTCCACCTGCTCAGCAAGAGCAGGAAGCACCCCAGGAAGTGCCCGGACGGATTATACTTCCCGACACCACCGGAGGCAACTGATGTATGCAATCGTAGAGATAGCCGGTTTCGATTACAAGGTTAAACCAGGGGATCGAATTACCGTCCCGCAACTGCCCAATAAACCGGGTGAGAAGCTGGAGTTCTCCGAGGTGAAGCTTCTTCGGGACGAAAAAGAACTCAGGCTATCCCCCAAGGTCTCGGTTAAGGCAAAGGTGCTTGGCCATCACCGGGGAAAGAAGGTGATTGTCTACAAGTTCAAGAGACGCAAGGGATACCGACGCAAGATAGGCTATCGCGATAGCCTTACAGACCTCGAAGTTACCGCTATCGCCCCTAAGGAGTAACCTTCTTGGTAGCTTTTGCGTCCTTCGGGATAAGAGGTTCGTATGTATGAACAGTTCACCCAGCGCGTGCGTCGGATATTCAACAACGCACGCCGCGAGGCAATCCGCGTAAGGCACGATCACGTAGGGCCTGAACACATCCTCCTTGCCCTGATCGGGGAAAAGGAAAGCGCTGCGGCCCAGGTTCTTGCCAACCTCGCGGTCAATCTTGACGAGGTACGCGAGAATCTCGTTGCCTCACTTGAAGAAGGCAATATAACCATACCGTTCAACGAGATACCCTTCGACGAGGACGCTCGTGCGGTGATCAACTACGCGATCGAGGAATCGCGTGCCATGAACCACAACTACGTGGGCACAGAACACGTTCTCCTGGGGCTTCTGCGTGCCGAGACAAGCGTCGCCTCACAGGTTCTTATCGGGATGGGGATCGATCTGGATACGATAAGGGAAGAGATAGCTCGCATCCTTGGAGCACCTGCGGGGAAAGAACGCAAACGCAAGTCCAAGGCACCTTTACTCGATCACTTTGCGCGCGACCTTACCGCTCTTGCCAAGGAAGGAAAACTTGATCCGATAATCGGTCGGGAAAAGGAGATAGAGCGTATTGTCCAGATACTTTCCCGGCGTAAGAAGAACAACCCGGCCCTTATCGGCGAGGCCGGCGTTGGCAAGACCGCAATCGTGGAAGGTATGGCACAGAAGATCGTCGCGGGCGAGGTGCCGGTGGCCCTGCGCAAGGCACGTATCCTTGCACTTGACATGGCTTCTATAGTCGCAGGTACGAAGTACCGCGGTCAGTTCGAGGAGCGGCTGAAGGGGATACTCAAGGAGATAGCTGCGAGTGAAAACATCATCCTTTTCGTAGACGAACTCCACACCATCGTGGGCGCAGGCGCGGCGGAGGGGGCGATTGACGCCTCCAATATACTCAAGCCCGCACTGGCTCGCGGCGAGCTGCAGTGTATAGGGGCGACCACGCTTGAGGAGTACCGCAAGCACATAGAGAAACACTCCGCCCTTGAGCGCAGGTTCCAGCCAGTGATGGTCGAGTCTCCCACGGTCGCAGATACCATTGAGATACTCAAGGGCCTCAAGGAGCGCTACGAGGAGCATCATCGGGTTCGCTACACCGACGACGCACTGCACGCCGCGGTATACCTCTCGGATCGCTACATCTCGGACCGCCAGCTTCCGGACAAGGCCATCGACGTCATAGACGAGGCAGGCGCCAGGGTTAAGCTCTTGAATCCCGTGCTCTCGCCGGAGATAGCCGAACTGGAGGAGAAGGTGGCCGAGCTTTCTCGCCGCAAGGAGCGGTCGGTCACCGAGCAGCGCTTCGAGGAGGCGGCACAGCTGCGGGATGAGATAGAGCGCCTTAAGGAAACCATGCGCGAGAAGCAGAAGGAGCTGGAATCGAAGGGTGAGTACCCTCAGGTTACCCCGGAAGAGGTGGCGTACGTGGTTTCCAGCTGGACCTCCATTCCTCTGTCCAAGCTTGAAGAAGAGGAGTCCAAACGCCTTCTGCACATGGAGGCGGAGATCGCCAAACGGATCGTGGGGCAGGATCACGCCATAGCGGCTGTTGCTCGTGCGATCAGGCGTTCTCGTGCCGGGGTAAAGGACCCACGCAGGCCGATCGGTTCCTTCATCTTCCTCGGGCCGACCGGGGTCGGCAAAACCGAACTTGCAAGAACTCTGGCTCGCTTCCTGTTCGGAGACGAAAACGCACTTGTTCGGGTCGATATGTCCGAGTACATGGAGAAGTTCAACGTATCCCGACTGATAGGAGCGCCTCCAGGCTACGTGGGATACGAGGAGGGCGGTCAGCTCACGGAGCGCGTTCGCCGCAGACCTTACGCCGTCGTTCTCTTCGACGAGATCGAGAAGGCTCACCCCGACGTCTTCAACGTGCTTCTGCAGATAATGGAGGACGGACAGATCACAGACTCTTTAGGCCGCAAGGTAGACTTCAAGAACACGATCATTATCATGACCTCGAACATAGGGACCTCGGATATCGCTCATGCCGGTCCGGTCGGATTCTCGCGCGATAATACCCAGGAGAACTACGAGCGGATGCGCGATCGGCTTCTTGAGGAGGTCAAACGCATCTTTCGTCCCGAGTTCCTCAACCGCATAGATGAGATCGTGGTCTTCAGGTCGCTTGAACGCGAGAAGATGCTGAAGATCGTTGATATCCTTATAGCCGAGGTTGAGGAACGTCTCAAGGACAAAGAGCTTACCCTTAAGCTCGACGCGGAAAGCCGCGAGCTTCTGGTAGAGCAAGGCTTTGATCCCCAGTATGGAGCAAGGCCATTAAAGCGCGCCCTGCGCCGTCTGCTTGAGGATCCACTCTCCGAGGAGATACTGCGCAAAAAGCTGGAGGGCGGCCGCCAGATCAAGATACACCGCTCCGGCTCAAAGCTCGCCTTCGAGACCACCGGATGAACCTTTTCCTGATACTTGGTCTTTTCTCGCTGCCCATAGGCGATATTCGGGTTTTGCCCTCCGGGGTTGATGCCAATCTCGTTATTTCGCTGGCCGAACTTCAACCAGGCATGCCTTACAGCGACGAGCTCGCATCAAAGGCGGTCCGAAGGCTCTATTCTACAGGCTACTTTGATTACGTAGCCGTAGACACCACCATTATTGAGGAAAAGGTCCAGGTTACGATACAAGTAGAACAGCCTCCAAGACTCGAAAAGATAGATATCGTAGGCAACCGGAGGTTGAAGACCAAAGCCCTCTTAAAGGAACTCGAAGCCGATTCCGGTGCGGTACTCACCGCACGTCAGCTTTTCGACTGGGAACGCAGGATACGCGAGCAGTACAGGAAGAAGAACTATCTTCTGGCCAAGGTCTCAACGAAGCTGATTGAAGGCGAGAGGCCGGGTTATGCGGTCGCGCGAGTCGAGATAGAGGAAGGCCGGGGTGTAAAGATTTCAAGCATATCCCTTGAGGGCAACGAGAATGTTAGAGAAGGGAAACTCAAGCGAAGGATGAAGAACCGCTCGAAGTGGTTCATTATTCGGTCGGGCCGCTTTGACGAGAAGAAGTTCAAGAAAGACATTGAGAGCATAGAGGCGTACTACCACGACAGGGGGTGGATAGACGCCGAGGTCACAGAAACCGATCTGCCTATAGACTCGCTCGGTAAGCTCGATATCGTTATGCACATCGATGAAGGACGGCGTTACTACACGGGCGAGTTCAATTTCGAGGGTCGCGAGGTTATTGCAGAATCAACCCTTGCAAAGGCTGTGGTTTTAGAAAAGGACAAGCCCTACAGCCTTGCGCGCGCCCAGGCCTCGCTTGAGAGAATCCGGCGTGCCTACTGGGAGCAGGGCTACATCTACGCGGCGGTGGATCCAATCGAAAACCTCCGTGAGGATACGGTCGATGTCGCCTACCGTATCAGTGAGGGAGAGCCGGCACGGGTGAGACGCGTTGTGATAAAGGGGAACCGCAGCGTTCGAGATAACGCAATCCGCCGCCAGATCATGCTTCTGCCCGGCTCGATCTTCAAGTACTCCGAGGTGGAACGAAGCCAGCGCAACATATTTAACCTGGGTCTGTTCAGCGACGTTCGTTTTTATCCACAGACTTTGAAAAGCCAGGAACCGGATATAGACCTTGTGTTCGAGGTAGAGGAGAAACAGTCCGGACAGATCGGTGCAGGAGTTACCTTCAACGCCTCGGAAGGTGTTATGGGTTACGTGGAGGTTTCTCATCCAAACGTGTTCGGCGGAGCCGAGAACGGCCGCCTGCATTTCGAGAAGGGCAACAAGAAAACTCAGGCTTCGATCGGGCTTACCGAACCCTGGCTCTTCGATACCCCTGTCCTCTTGGGCGGGGACCTTTACTATACTACGCAACAGTACGACCTCCGTGATGCCCAGGCTACCTCGTACAATAAACGCTCGCTTGGTAGCTCTATTCAAACCTCAACCCCCATGCCCCTTGATTACACTCGCGGCGGGGTCACGCTGCGGGTTGAGCGGGTATTCATTGACTCGGTCAAAAACCACCCCTTCCCTTCCACCCCAATCCTTGGATTCGATCCCGCTTCCTATCCCAAGACCACAATCTCCACCACATTCGGCCTTGTGCGCGACTCGCGAGACTACTTCATCAATCCCTCGTCAGGTTCGTACTTCAACCAGTCAATAGAGTTCGCCGGCGGCCCACTGGGTGGGGATATAAACTTCATCAAGGAGATAGCGGACGTACACATCAACTTCCCCATAGCCTGGGAGCGCAAGATAGTCTTAACGCAGAAGATGCGTGTTGGCTACGTAACCGGCTACACCCGGGCGGATACGGTTCCTCTCTACGAGCGATTCCGGCCTGGAGGAACGTCCTACGACGGCTTTGTACGCGGCTACGACGACCTCTCCCTGGGCACGGTTTCCAAGGGAGCGCTGCTCGGAGGCCGTGCGATGACAGTCTTCAATACCGAGCTTAAGGTGAAGGTGATTCCCCAGCTCGCATTGATAGCCTTCTTCGACGCGGGCAACGCATGGGAAAGGATAGATCAGGTAAACCTTTCGGAGCTTAAGAAGGGTATAGGCGCAGGTATACGTTTCGAGATCCCGTTTATGGGTGTGTTGGGGTTCGACGCGGGATGGGGGCTGGACTACCCCAAAGGCACTACGTTCAGCGAGGCCTTCCGTCCTCACTTCCAGATCAGCCGCACCTTCTGATAATGCCTCTCCAAAGCCTTGGGTCTGAAAGTCAGTCTGAGCAAAAGAGCGCTACGATGCTGCAATCAGGATTCTCATGCTGACTCAACGACCTGTAAGGATGATCCCTGTCCCGGCAGGGAAAAACGCATGAAAAAAAGGGTCCTCGTCGTTGATCACGAACCAAAACTCTGTTCCATCCTTACGAGGGTGCTTTCTGAGCAGGGTTATGATGTTCAGGTCGCCGACAATGGTCGCATGGCATTGGAGGCAATCCCCCAATTCAACCCCCACCTTGTTATAGCCGACGTTGCTTTGCCCCAGATGGACGGGTTCGAGCTGTGTCAACGCATCCGCAGTGATGCCCGCTTTAAAGCGATACGATTCATCTTCCTTACCGCCAAAGACGCCCGCGAGGACGAGATTGAAGGGCTCTCGGTTGGTGCAGACGACTACATCACCAAGCCCTTGGACGTTGACAAGCTCCTTGCCCGTGTTGACGCCCGTCTGCGCTGGCTTGATAAGGTGGAGGAAAGCAAGACATACAAAGGAGTAATAGAGGGAAGCCTGGGGGGACGAAACCTCATAGACATCCTTCAGATACTCGAGCTGGGTCAGAAGAATGGGGAACTACGAATCACTCAAGACGACAAAAAGGTGCGCATCCTCATCTCCGAGGGCGAGATAGTTTTCGCGGAGTACGGAACCAAGAAGGGTAAGTTAGCGGTCTATACGGCGCTTACCTGGCCGGAAGGCCGGTTTTGCTTCACACCGCTTGAGGAGGCCGAAGGCAATGAGCACCTTGAGATTACCCCCCTGCTTCTTGAGTGGGCGCAGATCTCCGACGAGATAGCACGCCGCAAACCCGCATCTTCCGAAGATATCCTCGACGAGTTCCTCCACTATGTAAAGGAACGTGAGGCCGGGGAGAGGGGTTAGGGGTGAGGCAATGCGACCACTTGACAAGGTGGCCTAAATGACTAAACTTCTGTTAAACGTGGAATATTTCCACGGGATTTGAGAGACAACTGTTAAAAGGAGTTTGATCTATGAGTGAAGATAATACACCTTTCCTTTTTCGATATAAACAAGAATGCTGTTCCCCAAGTAGAGCAGGTATTCAAATGAATGATCAATTCCGCTACGACGAAGGGATGCAAATGGCCGTTACCCTAGAAAATGGAAAATGGATACCAGTTATTGAAATGCAGGACGACCCCCAAAAGCCTAAACCTAGAACTAAGAAAGCAGACATCGAAAAGGGTGACGACCTTAAAGACGGCAGGAGGTGGAGATAAGGAAACAGATAATTCTCATAATTACCAATCGTTTTGATTTCACTGCGGATTATGTGATAAGAGAGCTATCAAGGCGGGGTGAAATTTTTTTCAGAATCAACAGTGAGGACTTAATCGATCAGCCAGTTGCCGCGACATTCCCTGATTGGAGTTATCAAATAACCTCGCAAGGCAGGTTGATCGATATCGGTAGTGACCTCAAGAGCGTATGGTTCCGAAGGCCAGGCAAACCCTTTGAGTGGATTCAACCGCAGGATAAGCCTTCACCTCAGGTAATAAGATTTGTAGAAGATCAATGGCATTCATTTTTAGAGGGTTTACTTGCAATTCCTGATGTTTTATGGGTAAACCATATCTCACGGAATCAAGATGCGGAGTGTAAAATTGTTCAACTAAAAGCCGCACAAAATGTAGGGTTCAAGATTCCTAAGACATGTATTACTTCTGACATGGATAAGGCCAAGGCTTTCTGCGACATGTTAGATGGCAAAGTAGTAGCAAAAGCCCTTTACGCGCCACTTATTGAGTATGATGATAGAGACTTCTTTATCTTTACGAACAAGGTTGATCCGGAAGATTTAGAGGAAGATTCTTTGAGGTTGGCGCCTTGTGTTTTTCAAGAGCTAATATCACCGAAGAGTGACTATCGAGTGACGGTGGTAGGTAAGGATATTTACTCGGTAAAGGTTAAACCTAAAAATGCATATATAGATTGGAGGAGAGAAAAGGAAGAAGTAGCCTTTGAGAAAAGTGATTTGCCATCGGATGTAATAAGGTTTTGCTTTAATCTCGTTGCGGAATTAGGATTAGTTTTCGGGGCAATCGACTTGGTTGAAAAGAACGGGGAGTATTACTTCCTTGAAATCAACCCAAATGGCGAATGGGCTTGGTTGCAGGAAGAAGTTGGTTTAGATATCTCAGGCTCAATTGCTAGAACTCTTGGTTTACGCTTGTGAAGGGGTTGTTAAGGAAAATTTTAGCATTTTTGTGGCCAGCTGTAGGTCTTCGAAAAGCAAGCAAATATATCGATAACGACTTGGACAATTTCTTAAAGCGATGGGAAAAATCTTATAATGAACAAGGCAAAAAGTTCAAGCGTTGCAGTCCTGAAAAATTGGATTCAATTCGTAAACGGACTTGCGAGATATATGAAGATGAAATGCGGCGTGAAGTGACAATAGAGGGTAAAGCGCGTACAAGTATTGGAACTGTAGGAATAGTTGTTTCGATTTTGACATTTTCTATCGTCACTAGCGACCAGCTTGTGTCTCTTATTCCGTGGTGCAGATATCTAACAATATCTTTACTGGGGCTTTCTATTCTATATCTTTTCGTATGTGTTTGGTTCTCTGTGAAAGCTCTGGAGTATAGATCCAGCTTCGTGGATAGAATGGATAATGTAAGCGAAAGCCTCGAAAGATCTAAAAAGGATTTCGTAATAGATGAAATTCTTTCAAAATTATTGTCCACGGAGGCCAATTACAAGAAAAATACTCATAAGGTTAATTACTCTTGGCTCGCTAATGGGTTTTTTATCAGGGGTATAATTCTTCTAGCGCTTACCATAGTTTCGTTCTTCATTGCTAAGATAATCAATTAACCCATATTCCTACAATCTTCTGATACCTACAAGATAAGTTTGTTTCGGAAAATCAACAGACATCATGTAATCTGAGCGGCTTGTGTCTTTGAGTCAATCCCTTCCTTGTAAAATAGCATCTCGGCGTGTTACGGGGCTTGACTTAAGCATGAGTAGCAATATTATAACCCATGGAGGAATACGTCCGGAGCTATCAGGCGGTTATACCCCTTGTCTTCTCAGCTTGACAATCCGCTGATTGACTCGTATCATTAACCATGCCTAAAAAGAAGGTTGAGGCCAAGGAAGAACTGCGCACGGGCGTTATCTACTGCGGCGACAACCTGGAAGTCATGGAGCGCCTGCCTTCGGAGTCCATTGATCTTATCTACATTGATCCGCCGTTCTTTTCCAACCGGCATTATGAGGTTATCTGGGGCAACGGCGCTGAGCTTCGTGCGTTCGGCGACCGCTGGAAGGGCGGCATAAACGTATATGTGCAGTGGATGCGCGAACGGCTTATGGAGATGCACAGGCTACTCAAGCCCACAGGCTCCATTTACGTTCACCTCGATTGGCACGCGGTGCACTACATCAAGTGCGAGATGGACGAGGTTTTTGGAATGGGAAACCTTGTTAACGAAATCATTTGGTGTTATGAGACCGGAGGTAGAGCCACTCGCAATTATCCTAAAAAGCACGACACGATTTTATGGTATGCTAAAGGTAAAAAGTATAGATTTAATTATGATGCAATAGCCTTGCCGCGTGACCCATCAACTATGCATGAAGTTATCTTGAAAGACGAAAAAGGAAGACTATATCAGCGTAACATCAAAGGCGGGAAAGAATATCGGTATTATTTGGATAAGGGTGTATTGCCGAACGATTGGTGGTTGGATATTCAAGCATTAAACCCCGCTGCTAAAGAACGATTAGGCTATCCTACACAGAAGCCAGAACTTCTACTAGAGCGTATTATTAAAGCATCCTCGGAGGAAGGTGAAATTGTTGCGGATTTCTTCCTTGGTGGAGGTACCACTCTTGTGGTTGCCGAGCGGCTTGGGCGGCGCTGGATAGGCTGTGACGTCTCTCCTATTGCATGCAGGGACACCAGGCGTCGCGTGGCGAAGCTTATCAAAGAAGAGCGGGACATTGAGATAATCGGGATGCCGCACGGCCTTGACGAACTTAAGGCAATGGACCCGTTTGAGTTCCAAAACCATATCATCGTTGACCTCCTGCACGGCACCTGCTCGCGCACAAAGTCCGCCGACTACGGTATAGACGGTCACGATTTCGGACACAATCCGGTGCAGATAAAGCAGTCCGAGCACGTTGGCAGGCCGGTGGTGCAGAAGTTCCACTCCGCCGTCCGAAGGGAGAAACGTAAAAAGGGAATCATCGTCGCCTTCTCCTTTGCCAAAACCGCCTACGAGGAGGTGGCTCGAATCAAGCTCGATGAGGGAATAGAGATTGAACTGCGAACCGTCCAGGAACTCCTCGCCGATTACTACCGGCGCATGGGGCGCAAGTAAAAAACGAACCAAACAAAACTACAGCAAAGCTCAAAAAATGTGCACAAAAGTGCATGAAAAGTGCATAGTACCGGTTCAGTGCGCTCCCGAAATCGAATCAAGATTGACATTCAAAGAGTTTACCTTAAAATACCCAAATGCAAGTAGAGCTTTACGATACGCTTTCGCGGCAAAAGAAGCCTTTAGAGCCTAAGGATAATACGGTCCGAATCTACCACTGCGGGATGACCGTTCAGTCACGCCCGCACGTGGGTCATCTGCGCGGCTATATCGTGATGGACGCTTTAAGGCGATTCCTGCGCTTCAAGGGATACGAGGTCAGGCTTGTTCAGAACATCACCGACATAGACGACAAGGTCATAGAGAAGTCCCGCGCCGAGGGCATAGACTGGCGCATGCTTGCCGAACGCAACACCGGGGAGTTGCTTCGAGTAACCGATGCCCTCAACATCGAGCGTCCAACGGTTATGCCCCGCGCAACCCAGCACATCCAGGAGATAGTGAACCTTATCACCAAGATCATCGAGAAGGGCCACGCCTACGAAGCCGAAGGCGACGTTTACTTCGACGTGCGCTCCTATCCTGCCTACGGCAAGCTTTCGGGAAAGAACGTAGACGAGCTTGAGTCCGGGGCGCGGATCGAGCCTAGTGAAAACAAGCGCGATCCCCTGGACTTCGCGCTCTGGAAGGCTGCCAAGCCGGGTGAGCCTTACTGGTTTTCGCCCTGGGGCAAGGGTAGACCGGGCTGGCACATCGAGTGCTCGGCAATGTCAACTCATTATCTTGGCCCTGAGTTCGACCTTCACGCGGGCGGCGAGGATCTGGTCTTCCCGCATCACGAAAACGAAATAGCCCAGTACGAGGCCGCAACCGGCAAGGGGTTTGCAAAGGCGTGGATGCACGTCGAGATGCTCAACCTTGCAGGCGAGAAGATGAGCAAGTCCACCGGCCACCTTGTCGTGGCAAGCGACGTCATTGAGGCTTACGACCCCAACGCGTTGCGTATGTTCACCCTGCGCGTTCACTACCACGCCCAGACCGAGTACACAATCAAGGGTATGGACGAGGCTCAGGCGGCCTGGGAGCGCATAACCACCTTCCTCTCTTCAGCCGAGCCTTTGCTGGAAGAACCTGCGCTCGCCACCGAGTACCCGGAACTCGATGCCGTGCTTGCCGATGACTTCAACACGCCCAAGGCTGTTGGCATGGTCTTCGATCTGGTGAAGCAGGGCAACGAGGCGCTCGCTTCGGGTAACAAGGACAAGCTGGCAGAGGCTACCGCAAAACTCAACCTTGCGCTCCAGATCCTTGGATTTGTACCGCGGCGTGATCGGGACGGTGGGGATATCCAGACCCTGCTCGACCTCTTGGTCAGCTTCCGAACCGAGCTTCGCAAGGACAAGGCCTTTAAGTGGGCGGACAAGCTTCGCGATATGATTCAGGCGGCGGGTCTGATCATGGAGGATACCAAAGAGGGAACCAGGATAAGGTTCAGATGAGCAAACCGGAACTTCCACGATCAGCAGAAAAGCTTGCGCGGATGATTGATGCCGCCATGCTGAGGCCTGAGGCGACGCGCTCGGACGTAGAGCGCTTCCTTGAAGAGGCCGTGCTGTACAACTTCGCCGCGGTGTTCCTTCATCCGGCGTGGATCGGCGACGCGCGCCAGGTCATCAAGGACTCACCTGTAAGACTCGGCATAGCAATAGGTTATCCGCACGGGGCGCATCTGACGGAAACAAAGCTCTTGGAGATTGACCAGGGGCTTGATTTGGGTGCCGATGAGTTCGATATGGTTATGAATATAGGCAGGCTGCGTTCGGGAGAGGGCATGGCTGTCGCTAAGGAGATCGAGCGCTGCCGCCGCTCGATTGAGGGCAAGGTTTTCAAGGTGATAATCGAGACCGGCTGGCTAACAGATGACGAGAAACGGCTTGCCGCACGAATTGTGGCCGACGCGGGCGCGGACTTCGTGAAGACCTCAACCGGCATAGTCGCGCCAGGTGCTACGGCCCAAGACGTGAAGCTTCTTTACGAGGCGGTGGACGGGCGGATCGGGGTCAAAGCATCAGGCGGGATAAGAACGTTGGACAAGACCCTGGGGATGATCCAGGCCGGCGCTTCCCGCATAGGCACCTCGGCAGGCCGCGCCATCGTGGAGGAGGCAAAGAAACAGTTCTCCTTACAGTAACGTCCCGAAATTTCTGCAAGATATTCTCGTAGGGGCGACGCATGCGTCGCCCCTACGTATTCTTTGGGGGAGGAGTTAGGGGTGAGGGGTATAGGTTTGACACACACTGATTCTTGCCTACAATCAATACTCAGTTTGGAAACGAATTCTCTTAAGGAGGATTTTATGGCACACAAGAAAGGCGGCGGCGTTGTAAAGAACAACCGCGACAGCTGCGGCAAACGGCTGGGCGTTAAACGCTACGCGTCGCAGTTCGTTAAGACCGGCGAGATCATCGTGCGTCAGCGCGGCACCAAGATCATGCCGGGCCGCAACGTTGGGCGCGCCAAAGACGATACGCTTTTCGCGCTTGCTGATGGTATAATCCGCTTCGAGCACGTAACCAAGCAGAAGAAGCGCGTGCTGGTCATCCCTGCAGAATAATCAAGGAGGTGAAATGAAGATACAATGGTTGGGCCACTCGGCGTTTCTTTTACAGACCGCGGACGGTCGCAAGCTGATGACCGACCCCTACGATTCCGGTTCCTACGACGGAGCGGTGGGCTACGAGGAGATTGATGTTGCGGCGGATGTGGTGACGGTAAGCCACGACCATCCGGATCACGACGGTGTGGCCGGGCTGATTCACGCGCCAGGCACGGTGGTGCGCGAGTCCGACTCAACCGAGGCCTCGGGATTCAACATCCGGGGCATCGAGACCTTCCACGACGAAAGCCACGGTACAGAGCGCGGCCCGAACACCATCTTCGTGATAGAGGCCGACGGGCTGCGTGTTTGTCATCTTGGTGACTTAGGTCATTCGTTGAGTGATGAACAGATCAAACAGTTGGGTCGTGTAGACGTGCTGCTTATCCCTGTAGGCGGCCACTTTACCATCGATGCGGCTCAGGCGACCAGGATCGCAGAGCGCATCAATCCCAGGATAGTAATCCCCATGCACTACAAGACCAAGGTGCTTGGATTCCCAATCGCCGGGGTGGAGGGGTTTCTTCAAGGCAAGTCAAACGTGGTGCGGATGGATTCCACCTTCACCGAGATTACCGCAGATACCCTGCCTGCCGAGACCGAGATCAGGGTTCTGCAACACGCAAAGTAGAACCGGCTTTCAGAGGGTTAAGCGTATGGGGTGGTTTGGAATTCTAGAGGAGCTATTCACAGGAAGAAATAATGAAGGCAAAGTTTGAACGAGCGTATCAATTCAAGATTGCCTTGGAAGGTATCTCGCCTCCAATCTGGCGAAGGATACAAGTTCCTGAGACTTACACGTTTTGGGATCTCCATGTCGCCATTCAAGACTCTATGGGGTGGTTGGATTACCATCTTCATGAGTTTGAGGTCCCCGTTCTCTCCACGGGCACAAAGGTTAAAATCGGAATCCCTGATGAAGAATTTGGTCGCCTGATTCTTCCCGGATGGGGGAAAAAAATAACACAATACTTCCTCAAGGAAAACGACAAGGCAGGCTATCGCTATGATTTCGGAGACGGCTGGAGCCATAAAGTGGAGTTGGAAAAGATACTGCCACGAAAAAAGGATGTCAGTTACCCTGGATGTATTGACGGTGAAAGAGCCTGTCCTCCTGAGAACTGCGGTGGCGTAAGCGGGTACGAGGAGCTGTTGAGCGTTATGAAGGACAAACCTCATGGGCGATACGAAGAGATGGTCGAATGGCTCGGTGGTGAGTTTGATCCTGAACGTTTTGACCCAAAGGAAGTTAAATTTGACGACCCGGCTAAACGCCTGAGAACTGCCTTTGATCTATGAGAATCTTTTAGGGTTTTCCCTCACTCCTCTTCCGGCGCGTCTATTATTTCAACCTCGATCCCCTCCTTCCTCAAAAATCGAGTGGTAATTCCATCCTCTCCGCATGAGGGGGAACGCGATTTGAAGATAGCATGCTTTGCTCCAGTGAGCCTTGCGATCCTTAGTGTCTCTTCGGCACCGCTTAAGAACTCCGGCGTAACGTCCCTGCCCTCTTCATTGATCACGGTCGGCTTAGCCCTCCTCCATGTCAAATCGTTCTTTGGCCGCGGCGTAGGAAGCCCGCCAAGCTGCTCAGGACATACAGGGATAAGACACTTCCCCCTGTCCCCAAGCTTGCCTATCTTTGCAGGTATCTTCCGCTTCGCTCCGTCGTACCGGCAGCGCACCCCCACAAGGCACGCAGAAACCAGTATCACTCCTCGGCTCCGGATCACGAATCAATCACTTGCCTTCTTTTTCCATGTAAGGCCAAGGATTGACCGGCACACCGTTTACACGGACTTCATAGTGAAGGTGCGGGCCGGTGGAGCGTCCGGTGCTGCCCACGTAGCCTATCACGTCCCCGCGTTCAATTCGGTCTCCAGTTTCAGCCGCATATCGTGAAAGATGGGCATACGCGGTGCTGAACTGGGTGCCGTGATCTATCACGATCATCTTCCCGTAGGCCCCTACGTAGCCCTTGAACGTAACCACTCCGTCGCCGGTGGCGAATACCGGCGTGCCGATCACATTGCCGATGTCAATCCCGGAATGGAAACCACCCTTTCGCGGCCCGAAATGGGAGGTAATCTCCCCAGTGGCAGGCCACCCTGCGGGACGTCCCTCAAGAAGGGTAGCCTTTTTCTCCAGGAAGTCACGTAAGTCCTTGAGATTGTTGCGCTTGTTGCGTAACTCCTGGGCCAAGCTCAGCGCCTCAACGTCGATCGCAGCCTTCAGAGTATCCTGAGAAATACTTAAAAGTCCCTCAAAATAGGACTCAGGATCAATCTCTACTCCGCCCTGGCCGCCTTTATCTTCTTGATCGGCTTCGGTGGAACGCAGCTTCTGGGCGTCTTGCTTGGAAAGCTTGTAGCCGGCAAGTATCTTGAGATCGGTAACGAAGTTCTCCAAACGCTCGAGTTCATCGGTTACCTCGGCCAGACGTCTGGCGTGCGATACCCGTTCGGTTTCTATCTCGTTGAGAAGGCTGTCCTTGGAGTATCCGATGGCGTCGCGCTCGGTTATGAGTGCGCGGGTGCGTGCGTGCAATTCACGATTCTCCTGCTGGATCGGTCCTGCAACGCGGCGCAGCTGGATGAGTTCATTGGCGTAGATAACCAGCCTTACGAAACCTGTACCAAGCAGAACCAGCACTGAATAAAGAATAATGTTGAGGAATTTTTTGGAGACGAAGATGCGTTTAGGCCTTTTGGTTCCATCGGGGATAATAACAAAGGTATGATCGTGCTTAATCATCTCTTCCTCCTCTTGGGGGCTATTCTTATCCCCAGCTCTTCGAGCTGGTCTTTGGCAACCTTGGCGGGCTGGCCCTCCATCAGCCCCTGGCCTGAGGTCGTCTTGGGAAAGGCTATAGTGTCTCTGATGCTGTCAAGACCGGCGAAGATGGCCACTATCCTATCGAATCCCATGCCGATCCCGCCGTGCGGAGGAGCACCCGCATCAAGAGCGGCAAGAAAAAACTCAAATTGAGAAGGATCAACACCTGCGATGCGCAAGAGACGCTCCTGCAAGTCACGCATATGGCAGCGGATGGAGCCTGAACCCAGCTCAACCCCGTTCAGTACCGCGTCAAACAGCCTGCCGCGAACCTTTAACGGATCTTGCTCCAGATACTTTAAATCCTCCTCATGAGGCGAGCTGAAGATATGATGTGAAGGTACTATCTCGTACGTATCCTCTTCGCGCTCAAATAAAGGGAAGTCGGTTACCCAGACGAACTTCATTGCGGCATCGTCCACCAGTCCCATCTTCCGTCCGCAGACATCCCGCAACCGGCTCATCGCCTGATTGACCAATTTCTCATCGGTCCCTGCAAGGGCCAGCTCAAGCTCCCCTTCCTTTAACTCATAGATATTCATGAACTTAGCAAGCGGTCCGGAAAGCTCGCCATCCCGCTTCTTAGCCCAGGCGATACCCGGAAAGCCGAACGGCTTCACCTCCTCTGAAAGGGAATCGATATCCTTCCTCGACCATCCGGCAGCGCCCTCAAGCCGCAGCGCTCGCACCATTCCGCCCCGCTCCACGATCTCGGCGAATATGCGAAACTCAGAGCCGTGGAAACGCTCGGTAACGGTCTGTAACTCCAGAGGGTTTCTAAGATCAGGCTTGTCGGTGCCGAAACGTTCCATCGCCTCTTTATAGGTCATATGCGGGAAGGGAATCTCAAGGAACTGATGTTTTATCTCTTTTACCCAAAGGTGGAACAGCTCCTCAACCAGCTTCTGGATGTCAGCTTCCTCGACGAACGAGGCCTCGATATCCACCTGGGTGTGCTCGGGCTGACGGTCGGCGCGTAAGTCCTCGTCCCTCAAGCACCTCGCCCACTGGAAGTAGCGGTCTATGCCGGCCACCATCAAAATCTGTTTGTAAAGCTGCGGCGACTGCGGTAATGCGTAGAATTTGCCTTTGAGTGTTCGCGATGGCACCAGGAAGTCGCGCGCCCCCTCAGGCGTTGATTTGGCAAGGATGGGTGTCTCGATCTCCCAGTAGCCGTGCCCTGCAAGGTAGTTGCGGCCAAGCTGCGTGAGCCGGTGACGCAGACCCATTATGCGCGACATGGAAGGGCGACGCAGGTCCAGATACCGGTATCGCAGGCGCATCTCCTCTGCGGGCAGAAGCTCCTCGCGCTCCACACTGAACGGCAGGTCTTTGGCCCGGTTGAGAACGGTCAACTGATCGGCTCCGACCTCCACCGCACCCGATGTGAGGCGTTCGTCTGCCTGACCGGGAGGGCGTGCAATTACGGTCCCGCGAACCTCCAAAACGTCCTCGGCGTGCAGGTCTCTTGCCCCCTTGACCCGCTTAGGATCGCAGACCACCTGGATAAGGCCTGATCGGTCGCGAAGATGAATGAATATCATGCCGCCCAGGTCGCGTATCCGGTGCACCCAGCCGCACAGACGGACGGGTTGCTCCACGTGCTCAAGCGTAAGCTCGCCGCAATATGTGCGTTCCATGCTTGATTTTAGCGGAAATTCACCTTCCGTCAACCTACCCATGACGTATTTCCCCCTCTCCCTCTGGGAGAGGGGTTAGGGGTGAGGGGTTGTCCCCTTCGGGGTCCCCGCGAGCGCACGCAGTGCGGTCGTGGGGTTTTAATTCCCCCTCCCTTTTATTCCCTCCCGCCAGGGGAGGGGGAATTTAAGGGTATCCCCTCCCCAACGTGGGAGGGGTCGGTGGCTCGGAGAGACACCAGGGGAAGGGGGGAGTAAATAAACTAATACTGCCAAAAGCGGCGCCCCTTGACCTTCCCTCCGCCTTGCATACAATAAACCATGCCAAAAGACGCGAAAGACGCGGGCAAAAAGCTGCCTGACCCGAAAGTGTGGAAGTGGTGTAAGCATCCGGAGTGTCAAAAGAAAGTTAAAAAAATAGAAGGGTGGGATGATCCTGAAACTAAGCAAAAACTGATGAGGGAAAAACCTTACCTATGCGCTCTCTTTCTTGAGGATTTCTGTTGGAAACACCTTTCAGATGATGCTAAGACTTTATATAAAACTAAGATTGAGAAAAACAGTATCATAGATTTTTCTTTCGCTGGGAGCAATTTCCTAAGTGCTGATCTCAAAGGAGTTAATTGTTGCTATGTTAATTTTAGAGAAGCAATGCTAGTAGGTGTTAATTTAGAAAAGGCTTCGCTCATTGGATGCGATTTTCGGCAGTCCGATCTTAGAGGTGTTAACTTACAAGAGGCTTATGTCTTCGAAGGGAAGTTCCAAAAAGCTAATTTGGAGGGTGCAAATCTTAAAAATGCGATACTCAGAAAAGCAGAATTGCAAAGAGCGAACCTCGAATATGCGGAACTTCAAGGGGCCAATTTAGAAGGAGCACAGTTACAGGAAGCCAACTGTCACAATGCTGATTTTTCAGGTGCATATTTTGGCGGAACTAAATTTGAATACGCCTTGTTGATAGGAGCAATTTGGGACAATGCATATTATCTAGAGTGGTGGGATGTTAAAAGAGTGGGGGATGAGAAACCTGAATATGTGAAAAAAAGGGGATGGTGGGGGGCAAGGAGCGCATACAGAGCGCTTAAGAACTACTTCCATCAACAGGGGAAATACGATGCAGAAAGCAAAGCCTACTATCGAGAGAAACTTATGGTTGAACGCGAGGCTTGCTCTTATTGGGTTCAAGGTTATCAAAGGCATAGCGATGGTTCAACAGACAAACTTGTTTTAAAGGCAAGAATTCATCATTTCTTCCACTGGCTTGGACTTGTTATATTCCATAGGGTAACCGGTTTCGGGGAGCGGTGGTGGTGGACGGTGCTGTGGGCGTTGGGGTTTATTGCGTTCTTCGGGTTCCTCTACTGGGGCGGAGGGGCGGCAGGCTGGTTCAAGTTCGCCTTCAAGCCGGAGATGATTCCATCCATCTTCCAGTACTTCTACCTGTCGGTTGTGACCTTCGCCACGCTGGGGTTCGGGGACATAACGCCTTTGTGCTGGCAGGCGCAGGTGCCGGTGGTGATCGAGGTGATTTTCGGCTACTTGTTCCTGGGGCTGATAATCACTATTATTGCGAGAAGGTTCGGGAGGTGATCCCCTTCCCCTCTGTCCCCTCCCACCAGGGGAGGGGATGAGGTATGGAGGACAGGCTCTCAGTCTGTCCGGACTTATCTCATCTTGATGTGCATACTTTTGTGGAACGGAAGATGAAACTTGTGTGGGGGTGCGGATTCTATGTTATGTACTGGGGTTTTTGTTCCCTTTACATTCAATAGGTTGCATCCGTTGCTGAGGGCATAATCTATACATACTTGTTCGGCTATGCGAAGTGGTTCTTTGAGATCACGTCGCCACTTGGCAGGTTTAAGTTTTGCAACCATAAGCATACGAGTCCCGGCTTGGGCTTTCTTAATACCCTTCATTAGAGGTATCCGGCTTTTAAATTCTCCTTTAATCCGACTTCTCAAGTTAGTAGCTTGGCCAATATACAATGGTGTGAAAGTTTTACCGAACCGCCTAGTGAAAACGTAGATACCGGGTTCTTCGGGTAATAGTTTTTCATCACAAGTATAAATGAAAAGGTCTTCTTTGGTTCCTTCCTCCAATACGATAGGCTCAAGCCACTCCAGCTTTATTTGCATGTTTCTCTCCTCAGGTGTTAAGGTTTAGAGTTACTCACTCAATTTACTTTATATTACTCGTTATTATAGACTTTGTCAAGCGATTACGGTTGATGTGGCAAAACGCTTTTACCATCATCGCCCGGCGGTTTGGAAGATAATCCCCCCGTCCTTCGGACACCCCCCCTTATCAAGGGGGGCTAAGCCCTCACCCCAATCCTCTCCCAGAGGGAGAGGGGGACTGTCGTTGCGAGGACGGCAGACCTGCCGGACGAAGCTCCGAAGGGTAACCGAAGGAAACAATCTCATAACTTTTCACCCCCACCCTCCCCCGTCAAGGTGGAAGTGATGAGGAACGGAGTCTTGAAAAATCTACCCCTCCCTTGACGGGACAGTGTGCCCCTTGAGTGCCTGGTGCACTCATAGGGTAGGGGATTAAGGGGAGGGTGACTTTATGCTCCTTTTGTTCTGCTAATAAAATATCGCAGATTAAAATGTAGGGCCTAATCTCAACGTGCCCCGGGCGGGTATCAGTCCACCTTTTTTACCCCACGAATCTACTCCGTAGCTTTGCGGGGACCCCTTGTCCAGCTTTTTTCACCCCACGAAATCGCTTCGCGCTTTCGCGGGGACCCCGCTCTTTTGTCCACCTTTTGTCCACCTTTTGACCAACTTTTGTCCACCTTTTGACCACCTTTTTTCACCTCAGGCGCATCCGTCCGGGGACCCAGGGAGAATGCAGGCCAGGAAATCTTCAGGATTCTTTTAACCCTTTGATTTTTCGTAACATAGCCGCATGGTGACTCCCCGGCCAGAAGATTTTATTGCATCGCGGACATCGGTAGAACTCCTGCTGGGTCTGGAAGGTGTAGAATGGCACCTTGCCCTTAACTTCAGTCTTATCAATAACTTGCAGCTCAACGTTGCATGCGATGCATCTTGAAAACGGCTCAGAGCGCGTCAGGATTTGGTGCGAGGCTTCAAGCTGGCGCAGCTGCTCGGCAAGAATCTCGCTTTCTACAAACACAAGTCTTTCATCCTCAAGGCCTTGCCTGCGGGTGAGGAGTATCCTTCCCTCACTCCTTGCTTGTTCCAGCAACTCTTCTGATTTGCGTCCCTTAACGTACTCCGCATCCCAGCCCAGCACCCTTAGCCAGCGGGCCAGCTTGCCCAGCATGGCGTCTGCAAGGAAGCGAGGTTTGGAATTCATCAGTATGATTGTAGGTCGCATAGGGAAGAGGTCAAGTGAAATAATTTTCACCCTCCCCCTACCCCTTCCCGTCAAGGGAGGGGATTTAATGTCCCTTTTCTCCTTCGGAGAAAAGATCGCAGGGTATGATTTTTGTACGTTTCGTGGGGGTACTATTTCTTGGAGGGTGTGTTACGGGTGTTACGGGTGTGTGTTACGGGTTACGGGTGTTACGGGTACGGGCCTGCCAGAGCAGGGTGGCGGTTAAAAAATCCTCAATCTCGCCGTCAAGCACCGCGTCGGTGTTGTGCTCGGAGTGCTCGGTGCGGTGATCCTTGATCATCTGGTAGGGGAAGAGCACGTAGGAGCGTATCTGGTGTCCCCAGGCGATGTCGGTTTTGGCGGCTTCCAGCTTCTCGCGCTCCCTGGCCTGTTTTTCCTCCTCGCGAGCGTAAATGCGTGCGCGCAGCACCTTCATGGCGTTTTCCTTGTTCTGGTGCTGGGAGCGTTCGTTCTGGCACTGGACGACTATCCCGGTCGGAATATGGGTGATACGCACCGCGGTTGAGAGCTTGTTTACGTTCTGCCCGCCGTGTCCTGAGGCGCGGAACGTATCGATCCTGAGATCGTCCGAGTCGATCGAAACCTCTACGTCCTCCATCTCCGGCATCACGAACACCGATACGAAAGAGGTGTGGCGGCGCTTGGCTGAATCGAAGGGTGAGACTCGTACCAGTCGGTGTATTCCCGATTCACCCTTGAGCATCCCGTAGGCGTACTCGCCCGATACCTCGATGGTTGCGTCCTTGATGCCCGCCACCTCTCCGGGCTGAAGATCGAGAACCGAGGTCTTGTATCCCTTGCGCTCGAAGTAGCGCATGTACATGCGAAAAAGCATCTCAGCCCAGTCGCAGCTCTCAACACCACCGGCGCCCGGGTGGATTGTCATGATCGCTGTTTTGGGATCGTTGGGATCGGAGAGCACCAGTGAGACCTCAAGTTCGCGCATCTTGTTTTCCGCGCGATCAAGTGTCTTTGCCAACTCCTTTTGGGCAGCAGGGTCGTCTCTAAACATCTCCAGCAGTTCGTCGGCATCACCTATATCGTGTTCCAGGCGCTCAACCGTTTCAAGGATTCGCTCTAAACGCGCAAGCTCAGACATTTCTGTGCGGGCCTTGCGTTGATTGTTCCAGAAATCGGGTGCGGCCGCTTGTTCCCTCAGCCCCTCGCGCTTCGCTACGAGCTGGACAGGGTCAAAGAAACTCCTTTATCTTTGCAAACTTCTCTTGAAGTTCGGCGATGCGTTCCTTCATGCGTTATCTCTTGGCAGAACGTCTGGACTTTGCCTTTTTGGCCGCCTTTTCAGCTTCTAGCATCACCTTCTGGCTGGCGGTCAGGATTTTGGTTCCCTTGGTTTCACCGAAGCGGCGTCGGTAGCGCTCCACGCGTCCGGCGGTGTCGATTATCTTTGTTTTTCCAGTGTAGAACGGGTGGCACTGGGAGCAGATGTCGACCCTGATATTCTCACGGGTGGAGTATGTCTTGTAGGTGAACCCGCAGGCGCAGTGGACCGTTGTCTCCACGTACTTGGGATGAATCTTGTCTTTCATCTCTCTAAATCTCCTTTACTTCGCTACGTTTGTCTTCTAAAAAACAATTATAGTGGAGTTATCCCGTTGCGTCAACCTTGCTCTTTGCCGATTTTCTCTTGACCAGGTCGGTGTTGAAACTCCAGGTTCGCTATTCGTTCATCGCGTCCAGGAACTCTTCGTTGTTCTTGGTAAGCCTCATCTTGTCGAGTATGAACTCCATCATGTCTACGGGACTCATCTCGGCAAGTATCTTTCTTAAGAGCCACACGCGGTTAAGCTCGTGGTCGGTCAAGAGGAGTTCTTCTTTCCGCGTACCGGACTTCTGCAGATCGATAGCCGGGAAGACTCGGCGGTCAGCCAGCCTGCGGTCAAGAACCATCTCGTTGTTGCCGGTGCCCTTGAACTCCTCGAAGATCACCTCGTCCATGCGGGAGCCGGTGTCGACAAGGGCGGTAGCAAGGATGGTCAAGGAGCCGCCTTCCTCGATGTTGCGAGCAGAGCCGAAGAATTTTTTAGGCTTACGCAGAGCGTTGGAATCAAGACCGCCTGAAAGGGTCTTGCCTGAGTGAGGAATGACCATGTTGTGTGCGCGCGCAAGACGGGTGATGGAGTCAAGAAGAATCACCACGTCCTTCTTGTGCTCCACCAGGCGCTTGGCCTTCTGAAGCACTACCTCGGCTACCTGAACATGACGCTCCGGTGCCTCGTCAAAGGTCGAGCTTATAACCTCCGCCTGAACCGAGCGCTCCATGTCGGTCACCTCCTCCGGGCGCTCATCGATCAACAGGATAATGAGCTTGATCTCAGGGTGATTCTTGGTGATGGAGTTGGCCACCTTCTGAAGTATTACCGTTTTGCCGGCACGTGGCGGAGAGACGATAAGTCCGCGCTGACCTTTACCGATGGGGGTGAAGAGGTCTATAACGCGGGTTGTGGAGTCGCTGTCGTTCTGGTTCTCCATGTGGATTCGTTCGGTGGGGTAAAGCGGGGTGAGGCTGTCGAAGGGCATGCGCTTTCTGATGATCGAGGGATCATCGCCGTTCACCGTCTCCACCCTTACCACTGCGAAGAACTTTTCGTTGTCCCGCGGGGGTCTGGCACGGGCCAAAACCGTATCGCCAGAACGCAGCCCTATGCGTTTGATATGTGTCGGTGATACGTAGATGTCGTCCTGACTGGGCAGGTAGCTGTAGTTCGGCGAGCGCAGGAAGCCGAATCCTTCGTTAAGTACCTCAAGCACCCCTGTACATTCTACCAGCCCATTCTTCTGTTCCTTGCTTTCGGCTTTGAGAATGGCTTTGACGATGTCCTCCTTCTCCATCTCCATAGTGTCTATGCTAAACCTTTCCGCGATCTTTTGCAGATCGGCGAATTTTTTCTTTCGTAGCTCTTCGAGTTCCATGAGCCTCCCTGTTTGGGGGTTAATGTTGGAAACTTTTCACTGGACGTAGTTATTATAGGGGAATTCCTGCTCCTGTCAAGCCCCGGCCTTATTAATCAGGGGTCAACCAGATCTTTATCTTCGTCCTTACAGTTATACAGCTTCGTACCGCATTCGGAGCAGACTTCACCGTACCACGTAAACCGCATGCCACACGTCTGACAGCTCCATCTGGATTTCTGTTCTCCAAGCCACGCTTGAAGTCCTTTTTCTCGTATAGTTCCCAGATTTTTGAGTACCACAGAATGATGGGGATGTTCGTCCTGGCGGAAGTTCTTGAGATTATCGCAAGCCCCCTCTTTCGATTGCGCTCCGGTTAATCCCTCACACAGAAGGCTTTAATCTTAGCCGACTTCAGTATTGTGTCAACGGTTTTCTGCAGCATGTCCGGGGCACATGCTTCTTGTCTTGACATGCCCTCTTCTGTTCTTACACTCTTGTGGCTCGAATAAATACCAGGAGGAACTCTGTGTTTAGAACCAAGATTGGCTTTGGTTTTTCAGGCGCAGGAGCTCGAATTGCACAGGAATGTGCCCTTACCGAGGCTCTAATAGAAGGCCTTATCCCATCGAGGCGCGAGATTCGTCCTGATGTCGTTGCAGGGGCAAGCGCGGGGTCCCTGAACGCGGTGGCGGTGAACGCCATACTCAAAAACAGGGAGCAAGGCAAGGTATCCTTCGGCTGGAGGGATTACAAGAAGTTTCTCTTCGAGCTCTCCAACGACAAGGTCTTCAATACAACCATCAAGGGGGTAAGGAGGATAATCACAACCAATATCCACGAAGGGTTCTTGCTGGATACCTCGCCTTTGCGCAACTTTTTTGAGGAAGTCCTTGAAAGGATGGGTTTTGATACCCTGGGAAGTCTCTACATGCCAACATACTTATCGGTGGTCAACCACCGTACCGGCGAGGCCCTGCGGCTTTCCAGCCGTAACCCCGCACACGCCCGGCTATCCCTGGCAGACATCCTTATGGCCTCCACCGCCATACCGGTGGTTTTCCCTTCCGTCAAGATCAAGGGACTTGCCGGAGAATTTATTGACGGCGGTACCGGTCGTGACGGCATACCGGTGGAAGCGCTGGCCTCCGAGCGCTGTGACGAAATCTTCATCATCTCCCGCATGCGCGGAGAGTACCGGAGGAGGCAGGGGTTCAGCCTGGGAAAACGCAGGATTGAGAAGGTGCCCAGGACCATCGACAACGCACTTTTCGCCCTGGAACTGCTCATGGACAGCCTGTTTGCCTGTGAGGTTGACCGTGCACCGTTGTTGGCGAAGCGCGCATTCCTCTATCTCCCCAAACTCTCCACTCATTTCCCCATGCTTGACTTCTCCACCCAGCGCGAGCAGTACGAGGAGACCATGCACTGGGCAAAGCAGCATGACCCGGTCAGATTAAAAAAGCCCTCACGCAAGCGCTTCCTGGGACTCTTCTAGGGTCTGAGAGCCAACCCGTCAGGTTTCTATTGCACTCGTCATAATCCAGAGAAAACTTAATAAACAAAGAAGGAGGTTTTATGCCTTACGCAACGATAGATGAGATTTTATCGCGGGTTGATCGCAGAAGTCCTTGCCCGCCTGGGCAGTTCCCTGACTTCGATCCGGAGAATCTTCAGGCCTGGGCGTATTTCATATACGTTTATCTGGATTGTTCTCAGGCGGATTTGAGAACATGGTCGTCTCTTGAACCGGAGAGGAGGGGATGGCCCGCTTTTCTCCCCAAATACGATGCGAGCACAGGAAGAATGGGAGATGTCCCTCCTCCCGAATCTCTTGATGCAGCCCATCGTCCTACAGTGCCTTTTGAGAAGTTGAGGAAGATTCTGGATTATATCTCCTACTGCATGGAGGTGTGGCGCGAAGAGCCTCAGACATATCAATATCCGACGAGGATACTGGGCTTTTTGTTCGACGACCACGACGAGTACGACTACTGCTTCCAGCGGGCCAAGGATGCCCGTGACGTAGCATGGGAGAAAGCAATGGATTATTCTGCAAGGGCGCTCTATCCCTATGCAGATCCAAATGAGAGACCCGGAGGTCCTAATGTGGTTGCCAGTGGGGATCAGGAGGATGGCGAAGACGTAGCGTTTATCCTTCCTGATATCACCTTGCTTTACCTTGAGGCTAACCGGGAGTGGCAACAGGTTTTTGGAGATATTGGAAGCGGCAGGATCGAGATCCAAGCCGGGTATCGAACCCAAAACTGGCAGAGACGAGTATCAAGGGCAAGACAAAGCGCTCACGTAGCAGGTGCAGCTATTGATGTCCTGCCGCCTCAAGTATTTATGGATTGCTTTCCATTCCAAGAGGACAACTACGGCAAACGCATCTCCATCGGCTATCTTTGCTGGCTATTTAGAAGGGCTGCACAGAATAGTCCCTATTTCAGAGAGATAGTGGTCTTGAATAGAGGCCAGCCGAACGAAACGAGGGTGCCCCGAATGCCTAAAACCCTTTGTGAGCCTGGAACCGCTCATATAAGTTTTGGCTGGCTCCTTCACGCTGTAGGTTCGAGGGACGTAAGGCAGGATGTTCTTCCTTCGGTTACTCGGCCGTATCCCGTGGATGCAAATGATCCCGATGCAGGAACCGATGTTCCTACTTCTCGAACCCGAGGTGAGTTCCAGGGACCTGGGAGATTGGATCACTTGTGGGATGTTTTCGATCCTACTCAATATGCAACTCTGAATTTCGGAGCGATTTCCAACCAACCTGATTACTCAGGAGGCATCAGTGCTCAGTGGTTGGCAGACTTCATAAACGAGGCACTTAACAACCGTGGATGGGATTTCGGAAGATTGATTCGTCAACACCACGTCGGCCGTCTTAATAATCAAGATGCTCGGATTGGCCAGATTGACTAGTTACTGGTTCTTCTTTCCACGTTCTACCCTTGACAGGCTGGTAGAAAGCTTCTATACTTAACGAGTTATGAAGAGATTTTTCCTTGTTTTTCTATTGATTACAGTAGGTGTGAGTGAACTTACGGATGAGAAGTACTGGTGGATTGTAGAAATTGCCGATTGGAAAGAATATCTGATGTATTTGGGTTGGGCGGGTAGGCTCGATTGGGATGTAATTTCCTCCAGGTCGTTAGTTTTGATGCCCTTTTTAGCTGAACATCCTCACGCCACGTTGGAATACGACAAGCTTGTAGCCGAGAGTATGAGTGCGCATAAGGGTCTTGACTGGGCGCTTGATTCACTGAGGTCTAAACTGGATCCTTTGTTGGAACTCCCCGATTCCCTGCGGAGGAAGATGATTTTTTATCTCTATGTTGACCGCCTAAGGTCTTTAAAAAAGCCTTTAACGATTAAGTATTTCCGTGGGAAAAGGGATTTTTACATCTATGATGGCACTGGAACACCGGACAAAGGTTTCCTTCAGATTGCCTGTCTTACCGGGGTTTGCGATGGTTTCGAATACGGCGGGCCGTTAATAGTATCCTGGGCGGCAACTGGGGATACGGTGATGGATTCAACCCGTGCGGTCCAGATGTTCAGGAAGGCTTGCGAGGAGGGGGTAATCGTAAGTCCGTCTACTGATCCCCAGTGGCGACCTCCTTCAAGGGTGGTTCGCTGTGCCTATCCCTTCTATGGTCGTCCTGCCTATCACATCGTGGCCACCGTGGAATACGAGACAGAATTCCGGGTTAGACAGGCAACGCGGGAAACCTTCACCTTCTACATATTCGTCTTAGAGAAGGGAGGCTACGAGTATCTTATCGCGTTTCTTGGCGGAGGCGGCTGCTTTAACGTGGAGAACCTGGCCGATTTCCTGAGCCTTAAGCCTTGAGTTTGTTATTGCCTAACTTGTAGACCGTCGGTTTTTCTTTGTCCGCTACAGCCGGTAGGCCGCGCGCAGGGTCAGCTCCACTACCCCCGTTCCGGGGTTCAGCGGCGGGAAGGAGTAGGTGGCCTGAGCGCGGAGCAGGAAGTGTCTTGATAAGAAGAAAAGTCCTGCAATCCCGGCGTCAAGATTAAACCTGAGAGGGTAGCGGGCCTTCTCCCCCTCAATGTAATACCTGAAGCGGCGAAGTGATGGCCCCAGACCCACAGCGCCCTGCAGGGTGCCTTCCTGGTTGAGGACAAACAGCCGGTACTCGCCCAGGAGCCCAAGATGCTGGTCACGGAAGAGCGTTTGACGGCTCTCGCTGCGCCAGAACGTCTCGCCGTAGACTGCTATGATATTGAACCCCTCACGTCCGGCGTAGTAACCGGCTTCAGCCTCGACCCGCCACCCGGTCTCGATCACAGGCAGATCCTCAAACCGGTAAGAGCTGGGATACTGCCGCGCAAGGTAATGACTGCTTCCGCCGCCAATCCCAACCGCCCAGCTTCCGGCAAAAAGGGGCTGGGTGCAAAGCAGAAGAAAAAGAGCCCTGGTGTTCACACCCTAACGTCCGAAGAGCGCGTTCGACCAGCCAGGCTTGGCCGGGGCCTGGTCTCGGCCAAGCATCTCCTGCCACGCCTCATCAGTCAAACGATCCGACATCGGCTGCTTGAACTCGTAGTAGGTATATACCGCACCTTGGGCAACGTAGGGCTTGCCGTCTATCTGGACGAGAAGGTAAAGCCTTGCCGGGGAGCCGGTCGCTTCCTCAAGCACCTGACCGGTGTTCGGGTCGGTGTGCACGTCTGCCACCAGCGCCATGCGCTCGTCCGCCTCACCGGTAACGGCCTTCGATTCCAGTCTTTTGGTCAGCACCCGCATTTCGCCGGACAGGTTCCACAGCCAGCGATGTTCCTCCGCGGAAAGACCCTTCTTTCCTGCCAGCTCCGCCATCCTTTCCACGATCCCTGCGAATTTCTCATAAACTTCCTTGATCTCTTCGTCGGAGACCATCTCAGCAATGACGCGCGAGCACTCTGCAGTTTGGGCGTATACTGCAGGAGCCTGCTCAAGCGCCGCCTTGAGAAGTGGAGCAGGTTTGGGAGGGGGGGCTGCCGTGAGATAGGCGGTATAGCTCTGCTTGGCGTAAAGGATTGCATCGTGGCGAAGCTCGACCCATGAGGAAAGCGCTGTCATAAGCTTCTTTCGATCCCAGGCCGATGTATCCGCCTTCGCTGGGGCATCCGCATGTTTGTAGGCCGCAAACAACTCGAACCAGCGGTAGTAGATGGATGATCTCTTCTCCTGAGGTGACAGCTCGGCATACCAGCGGACCATCTTCTCGAACTGCTCGGCATAGCCCGCGTATTCGGTATCGCCTTCATCCTTGAGGATCTTCAGAGCCTGGTTCCAGCGAAGCACGGCCATCACGTCAAGGCCTCTGGGGAAGACCCGCATCGGACCCAGCTGGGTCATCCCCCAGGTAAAGGGCCTGGGATCGCGACTGCCCTGGTAGGTTTCAACCCTGTCCGCAACGAGCTCGGTGAAGATGTAGGAGTCGGGCACGAAGCGCTGGGGCATGAACCGGGTGGATAAAGGCACCTCGATCGGTGCATCAGACGGGCCGGAAGGGGCGAACTCGGAAATGATCCTGGGCTTGATGTTCTCGCAAAGGTAAGCTGCGAGCTCTCTTAACCTTGTCTCGTCTTCGATCATATCGGTGGTTACCTCTTTGCCGAAGAACTCCCGCGCCTCTTCAAGCAATAGCCCGGGTGTTATATCCTCTGCCGAGCCGAAGAAGAACGCGGTCGGCTCGTATGTCTCCTCCCATAGGAGGGTTAGATTGACATCGCCCTCAAGATGCATGGAGAGGAGGAGTGCCGTCTGGAGGGGCAGGAGGGGATCGCGCTTTTCTTTGGGAACGTGCAACGGCAGCCTCCCGTACCACATCATCGCCTTGAAGTAGCGGCGGAAATCCTCGGACCGCGTATAGTGCCCGCGAGGAACGTACTGGGAGTAGTCTTCCTTGACTCCAGGGAGGAAGGAGCACTCGGCAATCCCTGCATGCTCCTCGATGCGTGCAAGCTCCTTTGCGACGAGCTTCTCTATATCCTTCGGAAGCTCAACCTCCTGACCAAGCAGCCGGGCACCTACCGCGTAGTAGATATACTCGGCCCTGGCCGCCTCCTTTATAGAACCGGAGGACTTCTTCCAATCCTTTACCGACTTCTGGAGCATGCCTGAGGTGAGCCGCTCCAGCTTGGGCAAAAGCTCTTCCAGCTCCATTATGCGCACGGTGTAGTCTACCATAAGGTGCAGGGTGTGGAAGCAAAGGTCGGCTGAGATGAACATCGGGGTCTGGGATGATTCGGTGTAGTCGGAGTATACCTCGTAGATGGTTTTGTAGTCGGTAGGCTGCAGAAGAAAACCGATGCTATCAAGCTTTGCAAGGTTTGCTTCATTCAGCCGATGCCCCAGATCGGGCTGGGCTTCTTTCGGGTCAAAGCCCTCAAGCCTGCCTGCATAAGTCATGTTAACTCCGAGAGTTAAGGTTAACGCTAAAATCGCCAGCTGGCGCATACTGCCTCCTTTTTCTATCCACACTATACTTGGGGATACGGGAGAGTCAAGCGGGTATTTCACCCCACACGATTGCTGCGCACTCGTGCGGGAACCCCGAAGCGGCCTCTGGCCGCTTTCTTGCGATCTTTACCCTGTCGGGTCGCAAGCGTCGTCCAAAGGAGAAAAGGAGCATTCAGGTTGGCTTGACCGCGTGTGTCTAATCAATACAATTCAGGGTGGAACGTAGTGCGGTGATAGCGCTTGGCGGAAACGCGCTTAAGGCAAAGAACGTAAAGTTCGTATCCTTTGAGGCTCAGCGCGGGGTGGTGGAGACGACCGCCCGCCAGATTGCGCAGCTCATGGCCCAGGGCTGGCGCGTGGCCGTAACCCACGGCAACGGCCCGCAGGTGGGCGATCTGTTGTTGATCTCTCACATGGCACACGAGGCGCAGAGGGATATCCCTCAGATACCGCTTGACGCGGCCAACGCCTCGACCCAGGGCTCGTTAGGATACCTCATCGCCCAGGCGGTGCGCAACGCCCTTGCGGCCAACGACACTAAAAGCGAGATAGCCGCGGTGGTGACCCAGGTGGTGGTGGATAGGCAAGACCCTGCGTTCCGCAACCCGACCAAGTTCGTAGGGCCTTCGTACAAAATCGAGGAGGCCAACGAGCTCTCCGTAAGACTGGGCTGGCGGATGAAAGAGGACCGGGGACGGGGCTGGCGCAGGGTGGTTGCCTCGCCAAAGCCGCTTGAGATCGTGGAACTACCTGTAATCAAAAAACTTATGGAAGCTGGTGTCTCTGCGGTGACCGTGGGCGGCGGCGGGATACCGGTAGTGAAGGAAGGAAAAAAGCTCAAGGGTATAGCCGCAGTTATCGACAAGGATCACGCATCCTCGCTTCTTGCCACCGGCCTGGGGGCGGAGCTTCTGGTAATTCTTGCCCCGGTGGAGCACGTCTGCGCCGACTTCGGCAAACCGACCCAGCGCCCGCTCGATCGCCTGAACGTAGGGGAGGCAAAGAGACTTTTTGCAGCAGGGCAGTTCCCTGCAGGCAGTATGGGGCCGAAGATCGAGGCCGCGATAGGTTTCCTGCAGGCGGGCGGCAGTAAGGTATTGATAACCGATCCCCCCAACCTGATCAGAGGGATAGTAGGAGAAACCGGAACAAGGATGATACCATGAATCTACTTTTGATACTCGCGATCTCAGGCAAGCTCTTGATTCCTATGGATTTATCCCAGACCAACCACCTGAAGGCCTATGGTATAGCCTACCATGCTCTCGGACGCGGCGAGAAGGTCGAGTGGCTTTTGAACTACAGAGACGGTTCGTTCCTGCTTGAGGACTCCAGAAAGAGTGCAACCGAGTGTCTTCTTGCAGGGGTGAAGATCGTGGAGATAGACATCGGCGCGGAGGCTGCGATCCGGTCTACGATTGAGGAAAGCAACATGAACGCGGTTCTTTTAGAGAAGGCACCGAAGGTCGCGGTTTACGCCCCGCCGACCGCCGATCCGTGGGATGACGCGGTCAGGCTGGCTTTGGAGTACGCGGAGATTCCATACGATGTGCTCTGGGACCCCGAGGTGCTTGCAGGTAAGCTTGCCGATTACGACTGGGTTCACCTGCACCACGAGGACTTCACCGGTCAGTACGGTAAGTTCTACTATAACTACCACAACGCCGACTGGTACAAGGAACAGGTGAGGCTCAACGAGCAGACCGCAAAGAAGCTGGGGTTTGATGCGGTTCCCAAACTGAAGCTGGCGGTGGCAAAGGTGATCAAGCGCTACGTTCTCGAAGGAGGGTTCCTGTTCGCGATGTGCTCGGCAACCGACACCTATGACATCGCCCTGGCCGCTGAAGCGACAGACATCGTGCATCAGATCTTCGGCGGCACCCCGATGGACAAGGACTGTCAGGAAAAGCTCGACTACTCTCAGACCTTTGCGTTTGAGAACTTTACTCTGGTAATGGACCCCTACCGCTACGAGCACTCAGATATCGACGTAAGCGAGGGTGCGGTGGCACGGGGCCCCGATGCGGTGTTCGCGCTGTTTGACTTCTCGGCAAAGTTCGATCCGGTCCCTTGTATGCTTGTGCAAAATCACGTTGCTCTGGTGCGCGAATTTTTGGGCCAGAACACAGGCTTCAACCGGAAGTTCCTCAAGCGGGACGTGCTTGTCCTGGGCGAAGTGAAGGGAACGAAGGAGGTAAAGTACATCCACGGCAACCGGGGCGAGGGAACGTTTACCTTCCTCGGCGGGCACGACCCAGAGGATTATGCGCACCGGATAGGCGATCCGCCGACCGACCTTGAGATTTACCGCAACTCCCCAGGATACAGGTTGATTCTAAACAACGTGCTCTTCCCAGCGGCAGAGCGCAAGCCTTTAAAAACATGAAATCCGATCCCCGCTGCATCCCGTGTTTAGTTCGCCAGCTTGAGCGCAGCGCAAAAGCTCTTCATCTACCACAGGACGAATTTGATGCGTTAATTGCGAGAGCAAGAAAGGAGGTACCTAATATCCCACTCAGCCTGCCGCCAAATATCTACTCCACCAAGCTTCTAAGGATGCTTTATCAGGGGGGAGCCGACCCTTACAAGGAGGAGAAGATAAGGCACAACCGTGAGGTTGCCGAAATCCTGCCCTTTGTAAAAAGGATGGTGGAACGATCGGCGGACCCCAAGAAAACGGCGTTGCTCGCCGCATCTCTGGGCAACATCATCGATCTGGGCACGAGAGAGCGTATTGATACAGGGGAGATAAGAGAGTTTCTGGAAACCGCCACCTTTGAACGCGACGACAGCCCTGAACTCCTGAAACGGGTGGAGGAAGCCCAGACCTTGATCTACGTGGTGGACAACGCGGGTGAGGTGCTGCTTGATGGTTTCTGTGCAGAAGTCCTTGGCGTACCGCAGACGGTATTCGTGGCCAAGTCCTCACCTATCCTGAACGACGTAACCGTTAAGGAGATGATTGATCTCGGTTTCCATCCGGATAGTGTGGTGAGCACCGGCTCAAACGACCTGGGCATAAACTGGGAGACGCTCAATCCAGAGGTTCGTAAGCTGATGCAGGAAGCGGACATAGTCATAGTCAAGGGGCACGCCAATTTCGAAAGCTTTATAGACGGCCCCCAGGAGGCGTTCCTTCTGTTAAAGATAAAGTGTGAAGTGGTTGCCGAAAAGATACGCGAGGACTGCGGCTCGCTCGTATGCATGCACTATATACCCCACGCGTCTACTCCGTAGCCACGTGGGGACCCCGACTACATTATCTGTCATCGCGAGTCGCCGCAGGCGGCGTGGCGATCTCATAGCATTATCTTCATCACGCTGAGACAAGGCACCCGGGCGGTTTTAAAACAGTCACAATTTATTTCTCCCCCTAAATGAGGGAGGTGGCTCTGTAAAGCAGAGACGGAGGAGGTGATGTTCGCCCCTCCCCCTACCCCCCTCCACCAGGGAGGGGGAATTCAGTACTATCTCTCACTCAGGTAAAAAGCATGTAGTGCGAACCTTCAGGTTCGCTTATATTTGCGGGTCGACCTGATACCCAAAAGGGCACGCTGAGGTCGGCCCCTACTGTTAATGAATATTCCCTCACCTCTGCCTCCTGCCAGACGGTGGCACTTCGTCTCCCCTTGGGGAGAGGGATTAAGGGTGAGGGTAAATAATCCCCTCCCTTGACGGGACAGTGTGCCCCTTGAGTGCCTGGTGCACTCATAGGGTAAGGGGGAGGGTGATCTGGAGTGCAACAACCGCGTTGTTGCCTTTAAGTTGGCTTAAAAGATAAAGTCCTCATCTCGGGGTCCCAGTGAAGCTGCGCAGCAGATTCATGGGGTGATGATCTTGACACCGCTTGGAATCCAATTATTCTTGCCCCCTATGAGAATCATCCTGTTCGATATAGACGGCACCCTGCTCAAAGCGGGTTCGATTGTAAAGAAGTCAATGGGCGATGCGTTGGAAGAGGTATTCAGCACACGCGGTGGGATAGCCGACGCATCGTTCATAGGCGCAACCGACCTGGGGGTTGTGCATGATCTGATGGGACAGGAAGGCTTCACCGAAGAAGAAATCAACCGGCGTTTCCCAAAACTGATCCAGACATACGGTCGGATAGTCAGGGAGAAACTTTCAACCTGGGATAACTTCAAGCTTTGTCCAGGTGTTCCCGGGATACTGGATGAACTTAAGGCCAGGCGGGCGCTTCTAGGGCTGGTAACCGGCAACTGTCAGGTGGGAGCCGCGGTAAAGCTCGATAGAGGGAAACTTAGCGGATACTTCAGCTTCGGTGCGTTCGGCGACGAAACCACCGATCGTGCCCGGATGTGCGAGTTTGCCCATAAACGAGGTGAAGCCCATGCACGAGAAAGAATCCCGAAAGCCAGGGTGATACTTGTCGGTGACTCGCCAAACGACATAACCGCGGCTAAAGCGTACGGCATCAGGATGCTGGCCGTCTCAAGCGGATGGATCGGTGCCGAGGAACTCTCCAATTACAACCCGGACTGGCTTTATCCCGATCTTTCGGCCACCGATGAGATAGCGAAACTGCTCTTGGGTTAGAAATAACTCCATCCAAGATCAATGTGGGGGCGAGGCATACCCTATGAAATGTTAAACATCTCAAGGGGCAGGCCCTGCCGTGCCCCTACCACTTCTTCCTTACCTTGAAGATCATGGCAAGGGAGAGGTAATAAAGGAGCGGTGTGCGGTCGAGCGGCATCTTTTTGAATTGGCCAGGTATAAATGTATGGAATAGCGCTTCCTCAATCTGGAAGTGTTCCGACAAGAGCCTGGCGATCTGCGGCGGTATAAACCTGTGAAGATGCAGATTCTTTAATCTAACCCAGCCTGCAAACGCGGTGTCGCCCCGGATGCGCTCGCACGGAGCCACGATAACTGCGCATCCCTGAGGCTTAAGCACCCTGGCCATCTCCCCAATCGCTTTTTGGGGATCTGGAAGATGCTCCAGGAGGTGAACGCAGAGTATTCGATCAAAGGATTCGTTCGGGAATGGCAAATCGCTTGCATCGGCTTCGATCAGATTGACCGGTGAACCGGTGCGTTTAGCAGTCTCGATCGCATCGTGATCGGCGTCCACCCCCCATAGCTTAACCCCCTTTTCGGCGTACCCCTCGATGCGGTAGCCTGCAGATGAGCCGATCTCCAAAAGTCTCTCTTCCGACTTAGGATCAAGCAGCCGATCAATCATCCTGGCCTCGGCCACACCCCAGGGCAGAAACTCTACACCCTTCCTGCGCAGACGATGAACCGATCCCATGGCTAATTCTACAGCTTCTCTGCTGTGAATCAACTTGACAGCAATGCAACGCCTATTATAATCTATATCTGGATATAGCCTCATCCGGAACGTTAATCAACCAAGGAGGGAGTATGTTCAAAAAATCTCTTCTGATCCTAACAACATGGATAATATTCTTTACCTTGAATAACGTCGCCTTCGCAACACCCCTACCTGATGGATTAGAACTGAAATACGATGACGGTAGTGACGATGGAGCTTTTTGGTTACTTCCCGGACAAATTGCAGCGGTAAGGATGACTCCACCTTCTCCACCTTCCGGCACACATAAACTCGCAACCGCCCGTTATTATCTGTATGATGGGGAAGCCAAAGTCATGGTGTTTTATGACGATGAGGGCCGCCCCGGATCTGACCTTGTCGGAGGATTAACCATAGACTACGAGGGGGAACCGGGCTGGTACGATGTTGACCTCCAGAGTTGGGACATCCGGGTCGAGGGAGACTTCTACGTGGGTATACAAGGCATAGATGCCGTCAATCGTTGCGGTTTAGGACATGATTTCCTGGAAGGAGGAAACGGACGTGCCTGGGATTATACTCTTGAGAGTGGGTGGATGGAAAACCCGGCATACACCTACTTCATACGCTCGGTGATTTTGACAGTGCCGGGAGTGGAGGAAGAACTGGCCCCGGAGGTCATGACCATCCTTCAATGTTCCCCCAACCCCTTCTCCCAATCAACCGCGATCAGCTATGCGCTGCCCCAAGCAGGTCGAGTAACCCTAAGCATCTGGGACGCAAGCGGGCGACGTGTGCGAACTCTGGTAGATGAATGTCAGGCTCAAGGCAGCCGTTCGATCGTATGGGATGGCACGGATGATGCAGGCAATCTGCTGCCCACAGGGGTTTATTTCTTGAAACTCGATACAAACCACTCCACCCTCACCCGAAAGGTGGTGCTTGTCCGGTAACCCGTAACACCCGTAACACTCACTACCTCCTTAGGATACAGGAACAGCTTGACAACCGTCCTTTTTGAGCTAGTATCTAATCCAAACAATCAAAGGAGTAAGCTTGAAATATCTCACAGCCTCACTGCTAATTCTGGCTGTAGTGTCTGGGGTATTGACCGCAGGTACGAACCCCTCAACTGTCAACCTTGATGACCCGGAGCTGTACGCACAGGGTCATATCACCGTCCGCTTTGCCGACGGCGTGGACCTCGATGGGATACAATCCGCACTTGCTGTCACCGGAGCGGTAGAGGTTCGCAGGATCGAACAACTCAACGCCCTCATGCTTAGTATCCCGAATGGAACAGACATCCGTGAAGCACTCAACTACTACGAGTCGCGTCCCGACGTTCTCTACGCCGAACCGGTGGCTATCCGCCGGGTCTTCTGGACGCCGAACGATCCACTTTTCCCCAGGCAGTGGCATTTTGACGCCAGCCATATCAACATGCCTGCGGCTTGGAACAAGGAGAAAGGGTCGTCTACAGTAATCGTTGCAATCGTGGATACAGGAATCGCCTACGAGGAGTATCCTATCCCTGAATACGAAGCGGATGAGGTTATATCCGATGACGACTACTACCACATGGCCCCGGATTTCACAGCTTCCCAGTTCGTTGCTGGATATGACATCGTCCACGAAGATGAGCATCCGAACGATCAGTACGGGCACGGTACTCACGTAGCAGGAACAGTGGCGCAGGCCACCAACAACGGGATCGGCACCGCCGGTATGGCGCCGGACTGCAAGCTTATGCCGGTCCAAGTAATGAATTACACCGGCTCAGGATACGACTTCTGGATTGCCGAAGGAATCACCTGGGCCGTAGATCACGGAGCCGACGTCATCAACCTCAGCCTCGGCGGCCCTCCGGGCCAGTCCTCAGAGATCGAACACGACGCCATCATCTACGCTCACAATAAGGAAGTCGTCATTGTCGCCTCCGCAGGCAACAGCTTTGTCGGCATACTCAGCTATCCGGCCCGCTTCGAGGAGTGCATAGCGGTCGCAGCCACGAACTACAACGACACCCGCGCCGTCTATTCACAATACGGAACTGGCCTCGACATCTCAGCACCAGGAGGTGCCACCTATGAGGATAAGAATAACGACGGCTACCCTGACGGTGTGCTTCAATGCACCTACAAGCGAATATACAACACCCAGACAGGCGTGGTGGCCAAGATCGACGAGTTTGCATATCATTTCTTTCAGGGCACCTCGATGGCTGCTCCGCACGTCTCAGGCCTTGCAGCGCTTTTGATCAGCCACGGAATCACCGGGGTAGATAACGTAAAGAATGCCATCTACACCACAGCCCGCGATCTCGGCACTTCCGGCTACGACAAGGTCTACGGATGGGGTATGATTGATCCTGCAGCGGCTCTGGACTACGTCCCTGTCGCCGTTTCTGAAAAGCCAGAACCTGCAAATATATCAGTATTCTCTACCAGTCTCTTCTCTAACTCAACCCGGATCACCTACACGCTTCCCATGGCCGGTCAAGTAACCATTACCGTCTGGGACGCCACCGGCAGGCGGATCAGAACACTGGTTAATTCCCATCAGGCCTCGGGTACCCACTTGATCCAATGGGACGGCACCGACGATAACGGACATCCCTTATCCTCTGGCGCTTACTTCTACCGCATCAAAACCCCTCAATCCACCCTCACCCAAAAGGTCATCTTCATCCGATAGTTGTAGTGGCACGGCAGAGCCTGCCCCTTGAGCGGTTCATGCGCTCATAGGGCATTCTCATTATTACTTGGAGCTAACGCTCCAGAACATCTAAGGATATACCCTTGCGGGGCATTTCCATAACTTCCTGGGGCTAACGCCCCTTAATCAAGGATATAACACCCGCATACCCTAATTTCACCACTTGTGACGTGGGTATTGCATCTTGATAGATTGAGACATTAGCCGCTCCCATTCCATGCTAATCCGGGGTCCACAGACAAACGCATCGCGTTTATCTGGGGCAGGTGACGGGTTGACATCTGGGGGCTCTTTCGGTAAGATAGCAAAGATTTTCGAAACCATGGAGATAATGTGGCAAAGATGAAAGCGGTCGTTAAGGTGAAGCCTGAGAGAGGCGGCGCGGAGTTTGCCGAGGTTGATATACCGACTCTTAAGCCGGACGAGGTGCTTCTGCGTGTTCAGGCGACCTCGATCTGCGGCACCGACGTTCACATATACGAGTGGAACCCCTGGGCGCAGCGAAGGATAGGCGAAAAACGTCTACCCCAGATTTTAGGTCACGAGGTAGCAGGCGAGGTGGTCGAGGTAGGCGAGTTTGTTAAGAATATAAAGAAGGGCGATTACGTATCGTCAGAAACTCACATATACAATCCCGGAGACCTGCAGTCGCTACTCGGTCAACGCAACGTTGGCGAGAACATGGAGATTTTGGGTGTTGACCGCGACGGGGTGTTTGCAGAGTACGTAATGGTGCCGGAACGGGTCTGCTGGGTAAACGACCGCTCGATCCAGCCCGAGTTCGCCTCGGTACAGGAGCCCTTGGGCAACGGGGTCTACGCTGTTCTGGGCGAGGATGCCGACGTTGCAGGCAAGAGCATGGTTATCGTGGGTGACGGTCCCACCGCTTTGTTCGCAACAGGGGTAGCCAGAGCCGCAGGTGTTGCAAAGATTATTGTGGTTGGATATTCGGACTTCAATATGGAGATAGCCCGCAGGATGGGCGCCGATTATCTTCTGGATATCAAGAAGACCTCGTTAGAGGAGCGCCACCAGTTCGTGCTGGAGCAGACCGCAGGCTACGGGGTGGATATATCGCTTGAGATGGTGGGCGGCGAGGTGCCCGTAAGGGAGGCGTTCAGGCATCTTCGCAAGGGCGGTCGGCTTACCGCCTTCGGGGTGGCTGCAGAGGCTGAGGTGCCCATTGACTACAACAACGGCATCGTATTCAAGGGCGCTCAGATTTACGGCATCACCGGCCGCAAGGTGTTCGACACCTGGTATCGGATGCGGGGGCTCCTGGCAAACAAGCGGCTTGACATCTCGCCGGTTGTGACTCATGTTCTGGCGCTTGATGATTTTGAAAAAGGCTTCGAGATGCTTCTTGCAGAACCGCGCCTGGCGGCAAAGATAGTGCTTTTCCCTGATAAAGGCGAGCTTAAGGCGGCAAAGGAGAGATTATCGGAGAAGCGGGATATGCCCGCCGCGGATTAGAAGTGCCCCCCTTTTTAAGGGGGGTGGTTGAAGACCGGGGGGATTAATCCCTCCGACCTTTCCTGCGGAAAGGCCACCTCCCTTAGCAAGGGAGGCAAAAAAGTCCCCCTTTTCAAGGGGGATTAAGGGGGATCAAAAATGATAAGGGAGGTGAGGGAGACTGGTAAGTTTTGTGCAAATGGAATAGAAGCAGGACATTTATTAACTTTTAGGCCTAATCCCTAAGGAGGAAAGAAGTAAATGAGCAACATCGGCAACTACGAGGAACGCTACAAAACCTTCGACTGGTCCCAGGCTAAAGAGCACCTGGGATACTCCGAAGGCGATTTCTTAAACATCGGCTACTACTGCTCGGATAGAATCTGCGAGCAAGGGAAAGCGGACAAGCTGGCCCTCATCTGGGAAGGCCCCGACGGCACCCTCAAGCGCTACACCTTTGCGGACATCCGCGTCCTTTCCAACACCTACGCCAAGTTCTTGAAAGACTTAGGCGTCGAGAAAGGCGACCGGGTGTGCATCTTTGCCGACAGGATACCTGACCTCTACATCTCGCTACTGGGGATCCTCAAGCTCGGAGCCGTCGCTCAGCCTCTCTTCTCCGCGTTCGGGCCGGAGTCCTTGATTACCCGTCTTGCCAACGCCGAGACCAAGGTAGTCTTGACCACGCGCAAGCACGTATCCAAGGTTCGCAAGATAAAGGCTGATCTGCCCGCCTTAAAGCATATCGTCATCGTTGAGGGTGAACCGAAGAAGATGGGCGAAGGTGAGATGTTATTTAACCTTGAGGCGGCTGAAAAGGTTGAGGAATTCACTAGCTTTGCCGCCGATCTGGAGACCCCCTCCCTCTTGCACTACACCTCAGGCACCACAGGTCAGCCTAAGGGAGCGTTGCACGTGCACTCTGCAATCTTCGCCCAGGCTATTACAACACGCTGGGTGCTTGATTTAAATGACTCGGACATCTACTGGTGCACCGCCGATCCGGGCTGGGTCACCGGTACCTCTTACGGCATCATCGGCCCCTGGTCCCTGGGTATAACCCAGGTGGTGCTTGATGCGGGCTTCACCGCCGAGCGCTGGTATGAGTTCATACAAGACCACAAGGTGACCGTGTGGTATTCTGCACCTACCGCTATCCGAATGCTCATGAAGCAAGGAGAAGAGATCGTTAAGAAATACGACCTCTCTTCGTTGAGGTATCTGGCGAGTGTGGGTGAACCCCTAAACGCGGAGGCCGTGCACTGGTCTCGGCAAGCCTACGGCCTGCCCTTCAACGATAACTTCTGGCAGACCGAGACCGGCTCTATCGTCATCTCAAACTACCCTGGGATGGAGATAAAGCCCGGCTCCATGGGCAAGCCCTTCCCCGGAATTACGGCGACGGTGCTTGATCTCAAGACCCACGAGCCTGTCACCGAACCGGGCAAGGTCGGGCTGATCGCCTTAAAACCGGGCTGGCCATCCATGTTCCGTCAATACTGGAGGAACGAAGAGGTCTACAAATCCAAGTTCGACAAGGGCTGGTACATCTGCGGCGACAGGGCGTCCATTGATAAGGATGGCTACTTCTGGTTCGTGGGTAGAGACGACGACGTGATCAACACCGGCGGGCATCTGGTCGGGCCGTTCGAGATCGAGTCGGCGCTCTTAGAGCATCCTGCGGTGGCAGAGTCCGCGGCGGTAGGCAAGCCGGACGAGGTCAACATGGAGGTTGTCAAGGCGTTCGTGGCCTTAAAGCCCGGATTCGAACCGTCAGACGACCTCGAGCTGAGTATCATGAACTTCATCCGCAAGCGGCTGTCGCCGCTGGCGATGCCGCAGGAAATTGAATTTGTTTCCTCGCTGCCCAAGACCCGCTCAGGCAAGATTATGCGAAGGGTTCTAAGAGCCCAGGAATGGGGCGAGCCTGTCGGCGACCTCTCGACCCTGGAAAACGACTAAGTCACCTGAAATCCTTAACTTACGATAAATGAAGGGGCCGGTTTTGAAACCTACCCTTACACTTTTTCAAGCCGGTGAGCGCACTTTTCGCGGCATTATTTTTGCTAAAACTCGGCACCAACTCGTCACAAAAAAGGTGGTCAAAAGCTGGACAAAAGGTGGTCAAAAGGTGGACAAAAGTTGGACAAAAATGGGGCGATTTTGGGGTATTTTTGAGGGTTTTTGTGGCAATTCCCAGCCCCCTTTATCCCCCTCTATCCGACGGGGGCACTTCGCCCTACAGGAAAGGACAAGAACACTTGCATTCTCCCCATTATCCCTTAAACTATAAACAAATCCTTCAACCCGAAAGGAGAAACAGATGTTCGGTATTAAGAAATCTATAGGGATCGGTGCAATTACAGTGTTATTAATTGTCCCTTCCGTAATGGCTGAGATGGATACAGACAATCTCGGTAGGTCTCTGGGCCTTGAGTTTGCGCCCGGTATGATGGGCAGCCTTTCGTTTATGCAGGCCGGCATCACCCTGCCGACCATAGGTTCCTCGTTCCAGATAGGAATCAAGGGCAGGATATGCAGTTCCCTTACCTGGGCCACGTTCATCAATCAGGAAACAGGCGAGCAGGCGTCGTTTCACCCTGTGACGGCGGCGGGCGTCATCAGCTTCGGCGGATCAGGACCCATCCTGCACGGTGCCGTTCGTCCATATGGGGCCACCGATATCCTCGCAGGCTATACCTTCAGTCCCTACGACAACCTGATCTACGGCACCGGCAACCTGGTCGGGCCCAACCTTACCTTCGGGGTGTTCGGATACTTCGGGCTCGAGCTGTTTACCTCCGATCGCATGGCAGTATTCCTGGACGCGGGCGGCGGGTTCAAGATGTTGAAGCCCGAAGACAGTGAGAACATCTACGCCATCGCGGCAAGCTGGCTGGGTTCAGGCTTCGGCATCAAAATGGGGATACGGTTTTACCCGTAATAACACCCCACAACATTACTCCGTAACCGTCGTCGCAAGCGTGCTTCGCACTTTAGCGGGGACCCCGAAAAGAATAAGAAAGTAGGGGCTGACCTTCAGGTCAGCCCGAAGTTTTATGTGAGCGGGCCGACTTGACGCGAAGCGCACAACCGAAAGTTGTGAACGTTAGCACATACGATTTTGTCCACCTTCGATTACAACTCACAAATTATCTGTAGGGGCACGGCAGGGCCTGCCCCTTGAGATGCTTGGCATCTCATAGGGTATGCCGTGCCCCTACCTTAGGATGGAGATATTAAACGGCCTGGAGAGGCCGTTCTACATTTCCCCGCCCCCTTACCCCCTCCACTAAGGGAGGGGGAGTTAATGGATCAGGATCACCTTGTGAGTGGTAGCTGACGCGTCACCCTCAATCCTGATGAAATACACGCCATGGTTGAACCCTCGCCCCAGGTTTGCCCGCTTGACTTGTTAATCCAAACGGTTATAGTTTAAGTATGAGACAGGTTGTTATCTATCGAGGTGAAGACGGATACTGGGTGGCCGAGTGCCCCAGTTTGCCCGGCTGCGTTTCTCAAGGGAAAACCAGGGAAAAGGCGGTAGCCAACGTCAAGGAAGCAATCGAGGGATACATCGAGGCACTCAAAGAAGACGGCCTTCCTGTCCCGGAAGAACGCTTCGAGACAATCGTTGTCGCGGTGTGATCAAGCTTCCCCAAATCTCCGGTCAAGAATGTGTCAAGGCTTTAGGGAAGGTCGGATTCATTGTCAAACGGCAGCATGGGAGTCACATAATCCTGCGGCGTACGAAACCTTTCGCCCAGGTGGTGGTCCCGGATCACAAAGAGTTGGATAAAGGCACCCTGCGTGCGATTATTCGATACGCTGGCTTGAGCGTTGAGGATTTTCTGAAGCTTCTCTGACCTACTTGATCAGTATCACCTTGTGAGTGGTCGCTGACGCGTCACCCTGATGAAATACACTCCGGGGCGTATAACCACAATCCAAGAGAAAGTAGTTGAACGTAGGGGCTGACCTTCAGGTCAGCCCGAAGTTTTATGTGAGCGGGCCGACTTGAAAGTCGGCCCCTACGAACTTTACCAAGAAAATGTCTTGATGTTCATCATTACTTGGAGAGAAAATTGATCCCACTATAATGTACCCACCGTCTGGTGTCTGTTGTAAGGATACACCAACATCCGTTTCATCACCACTATAGGTTTTAACCCAAATAGTATCACCATTTTCATCTGTCTTCATCAACATTGCATCTGATGCACCACCCACGAAAATAAAATGTGGCACAGGCTTTCCAGCCTGTGCTTGATATTAAAAACAGCCTAGAGAGGCTGTTCCACAAATACATCCCTTCGAGGCACAACCCACTTGCATCTTCCCAATATTTTAATAAACTAGGGGCATAGCAGGTAAGCGGGGAAAGTGTGTCTGATTGAGAAACGGTTTTGAATTTAAACAAAAGTAAGGAGCAGAAATGCTAGATGAAGCACAGTTGAGTCAAACGGTTCTTGCCTACGTCAAGGACGAGTATATTGACGATGAGGAAGAGGCTGAAGCGCTTACCGCTGACACACCCTTGATCTCAGGCGGGATCGTGGACTCGTTCTCCATGGTCTCACTCAAGGTGTTTTTAGAGAAGCGCTATGCGATCAAGATTCCGGACGAAGACGCCACGCCTACGGCGTTCGATACGGTGGCGAAGATCGTAAAGCTGGTAAAGCGGTTCAAGGAGGGAAAGTAGATGGCATACAGCGACAAGGTAAGAGAACATTATCAAAAAACCATCGAGGAGATCCGCGAGGGGGGTCTGTTCAAGGAGGAACGGTTCATCCACTCCCCGCAAGCAGCGGACATCAAGGTGGAGTACCCGGAAGGCTCCGAGCTTGCCAGTCTCATCAACATGTGCGCCAACAACTACCTGGGGCTCTCCTCGCACCCTGAGGTGATAAAGGCCGCACACGACGGGCTTGATGCCCGGGGCTACGGGATGAGCTCGGTGCGCTTCATCTGCGGCACCCAGGACATACACCGTGAGTTGCAGGACAAGCTAACAAAGTTCCTGGGCACCGAGGACACGGTGCTGTTCCCATCGTGCATGGACGCCAACGCCGGGGTTTTCGAGGCGATACTGGGCGAGGAGGACGTTATAATCGCGGATCGCCTTGTCCACGCCTCGTTGATTGACGGGATCAGGCTGTGCAAGGCGCAATACGACTCGTTCAAGCACATGAACATGGAGCATTTAGAACAGAAGCTGGAAATGCATCAGGACAAGCATATCAGGCTGGTGGTAACCGACGGCGTGTTCAGTATGGACGGCGACATGGCACCGCTCGATAAGATGGTTGCGCTGTGCGAAAAGTATGACGCGATGATCCTGCTGGACGACTCGCACGCTACGGGCTTCATCGGAAAGACAGGCAGAGGTACGCACGAGCACTTCGGAGTGGTAGGAAAGATAGATATTATTACGACGACCCTGGGCAAGGCTTTGGGCGGCGCGTCGGGCGGATGCGTATCAGGCCGGGCTGAGATCGTTGAGATGTGCAAGCAGAGAGCGCGTCCCTATCTGTTCTCGAACACCATGCCTCCGGTGATCGTTGCCGCCGCATCGAGGGTTCTGGACATAATCTCGGGGACCACCGAGCGCCGCGACAAGCTGGAGCGGAACACGAAATACTTCCGTGAGAAGATGACCGAGGCCGGTTTCGACATCAGGCCGGGCCAGACCCCTATCGTGCCGGTTATGCTCTACAACGCCCAGCTTTCTCAGGACATGGCCAAGGATCTTTACGCCGAAGGCATCTACGTTATAGGGTTCTTCTATCCTGTGGTTCCGCAGGGCCAGGCTAGAATACGCTGCCAGCTTAGTGCTGCACACGAGCGCGAGCACCTGGATAAGGCGATTGCCGCGTTCAAGAAGGTCGGCGAAAAGTACGGCATACTTGGTCTTAAGAAGAAGGAGATAATCGAGAAGTTCGGGGTATAATGCTCCTTTTTGCCTGACGGCAAAAAGGTCGCAACCAAAATCGTAGGGGCCGACCTTCAGGTCGGCCCGTTCTGTTTTTCCCAAAGTCCTTATTTTCACAATCCTTGACAAGCTCTATAAGACCCCTAGAATATGATCGAAAAAAACAAGGCTAAGAAAGGAGGGAATATGCATCACCCGACAAAAGAAAGATATCATTATTGTCTAGGGATGGAATATGCACTGGGTAGACTTGACGCAAAAAGCATTACTGCGGGATTGTTTGAAGACCAACAATACGTGAAAGAAGGTTTACTCAGCGCAGTTGAAGCAATAGAGAAAAGACTAAACTTTATCACTGTCGTTGCCGAAACCAAGAAACTTATCAACGGGCACTTAACTTCATTGAAGGAAGAAGCTAATCAACTCAGCAACAAGATCAACAACGATTTAGATATTATCGCAATACTCTTGAACATCATAGGTCTTCTGCTTGGTTTTGAGGATATAATGGGCCACAAACGTAGGAAAGTAACAATTGAGTAACTAGAAGAGCGGGCCGACCTAAAGGTCGGCCCCTACGGACTTTTCGCCTGACGGTGAAAAGGTCGCAGGGGGACAAAATGCAAGCCCCCGATTTAATCAGCGTAATCCAGGAAGTCTATGGCGAGAACGACTCCTCAAGAGTTCTCATCTGCTAACTAACCCTGGTTTAATTTCTCCTGCCAGGCAATAAGTTTTTGCAGCGCCTCGATTGGCGAGAGGGAGTCAAGATCAAGCTCGGCAAGTTCGGCGGCGATCTCGTCCTGAACCGCACCGGTAAAAAGCCTGAGCTGAACCTTCTTCTCGGTAAGAACATCATCAATGCTTGGCGTTTTCCCCTGGTAGATTCGTTCTAAAAGAAACCGTGCGCGCTCAACCACCGCCTTTGGCAGACCGGCCAGCTTTGCAACCTCTATCCCGTAGCTCTGATCGGACGGTTCATAGCGCAGCTTTCGCAGGAATAGGACGCCGTCGGCTGTGCGCTTTACCGAGAAGCTTACGTTTCGCAGCCCCTTGAAATGGGCGGCAAGCTCGGTCAGCTCGTGGTAGTGGGTGGCGAACATGGTCTTTGGACGAAGCTCGGGCGAGTCGTGCAGGTACTCGATCACTGCCCAGGCGATGGCCATCCCGTCGTAGGTGGATGTTCCCCGGCCTATCTCGTCGAGGATCACGAGGCTTTTGGGAGTCGCCGAGCGCAGGATGTTGGCGGTCTCGGCCATCTCGGCAAGGAAGGTGGAGACGCCTCTCGACAGGTCGTCTGAGGCGCCGATCCGGGTGAATATCTTGTCCACCAGACAGATTTTTGCTTTGCGTGCGGGCACGAACGAACCCATCTGGGCCATTATCACCGCAAGCGCCGTCTGCCGCAGATAGGTGGATTTGCCCGACATGTTGGGCCCGGTGACCAGAAGAACCATGTTATCTTTCCCGTCCAGCCGCACGTCGTTAGGTATGAACCGCTCGGCCAGGAGCTTTTCAACAACTGGATGCCTTGAGCCTGTGATGCGGATCTCATCCGATTCGGTGACCTCTGGTCGGACATAGGTGTTTTCCAGCGCCGCCTGGGCCAGGGAGCGCAGGACGTCTACCTCGGCCATCACATCGGTCAGGGCCTTGAATGACCGTGAGCGCTCGGCAAGCCTGGCACGAAACGCAAGAAACATCTCGTACTCTATTATCTTGGAACGCTCCTCAGCGGTCAAAATCTTCTGTTCAAGCTCCTTTAGTTCAGGGGTAAAGAAGCGTTCGGCTGAAACAAGTGTCTGCTTGCGGATGTAGTGGGATGGGACCTTTGAAGCGAGGCTTCTTGGAATCTCGATGTAGTAGCCGAACACGCTGTTGTAGCCGACCTTGAGTTTTCCGATACCTGTGGCTGATCGCTCTTTTAACTGAAGTGAGGCGATGTGTTTTCTGGCGTCGCGGGTAAGGCTGCGAAGCTCGTCTAATTCTTCATTGATACCCTTGTTTATGATTCCCCCTTCCAACAGGACCACAGACGGATCATCAGTGATAGTTCGTTCTATCTCTGCCGCCAACTCGTCGAAGTCTTCTATCCTTGAAGCAAGTTGCTTAAGAAGTCGTGATTGAGCCTTCCCCAGCTCCTTCTTGATGTCTGCACCTAACCTCAACACAGCTCCCAGCCTTCTTGTCTCCCTTGGATTCGCGCGCTGGGTGGCGATTTTTGCAACCAGCCGTTCAGGGTCGCCCGCTTCTTTGAGAAAACCCTCAAGATTATCGGACAGCTCCTTGTTTGTAAAGAGCTCTTCAACCGCATCCAGGCGACCCTCTATCTCTTTCCTGTCACGTAAAGGGAAGATGAGCCGGCGCCGCAGGAGCCTGGTTCCCGGAGGGGTCAGGGTATGATTCAGAACCGAGAGGAGGGTGCCTTCGGTTGATCGGTCTCTCTGGCGTTCTGTAAGTTCCAGGTTGCGCTGGGTAAACTCGTCTACGACGAGATAGCGGCCGCTGTCGAATACACGCAAGCTCTCGATGTGCGGCAGAACGCTCTTCTTCTGTTCGGTGAGATATGAGAGCACCGCACCCGCGGCCCGCAACGCCAAAGCACGACCCGCCAGTCCCAATCCTTCCAGGGTAGCCACCTTGAAGTGGTCGAGCAGTTTTCCCGCGGCAATCTCTTCGTCGAAAAGATAGCCGGCCACAGGCGCAATCGCGGCATCAAATGAAACCGGACGCCATGATTCATCCTCTGAAATCAAGAGCTCGCGCGGTGCGATCTTGGCAAGGTGCTCTTCAGCATCGGCGATTAGAGCCTGGCCGCAGGCGAACTCGCCGGTAGAGACGTCGGCATAGGCTACGCCGGCATTCCGCTCCTCTTTAATCACCGCCGCCAGGTAGTTGCCCCTGGTTGCGTCAAGCATCTGTTCCGAGGCGATTGTCCCGGGGGTTATGACCTCGGTAACGTCGCGCTTAAGGAGCTTCTTCTTCGGATCGGGCAGCTCTGTCTGTTCGCATATCGCCACCTTGAGCCCGGCCTTTACGAGCTTCGTCAAGTACTGCTCGTAGCTTTTTACCGGAACGCCAGCCAGAGGCACATCGCCCGAGGTCCCGTATCGTCTGGAAGTCAGTGCTATCCCCAGCACCCTTGCCGCGGTCTTGGCGTCATCGTAGAGCATCTCGTAGAAGTCGCCCATGCGGAAGAACAAAAGGGCGTCAGGATAGCGCCGCTTGATCTCGTGGTATTGTTTCAGGAGAGGGGTCAGATCGGCCAACTGTTTCCTAACGTTTTATAACCATCGCGGCCTTGCCCTGGGACTTCAGGTCCTCCGCGTAAGCCGAGGCCTCCTGCTCGGTGGCAAACGACCCAAGCCAGACCCGGTAGTAGACCTTCCCGGCAATTACCGCCTGCCTTATCTCCCCTGATCGGCCCTTGGCTTGATAATCCGATAGCAGCTTCTCGGCACGCGATGAATCGGTAAAAGAACCAACCTGAACCGCATAGCCGCCCTGGGCGGCGGTGGTGGTAGTCTCCCCTCCAATTCCCTCCAGCTCCTTTGCGGCAAGCGAGGACCAGATGCTTCCGGCTCCCCTTGACCGGGCCTTTTGAAAATGAACCGCAGCCGTAGAGTTATCCCCCAGAATCGTGTAGCATACACCAAGCCAGTAGCTGGTCTCGGCAAGCAAAGGGGTGGAAGGATAAAGCGAGAGAAGCTGCTTCAGCTTCGTAGTAGCCTGCTTGTAGAGTCCGAAGGCGTAATCTACGGACGCGGCTTCAAACAGGGCGCTGTCCGCGTATGTGCTGTTGGCGTGCCTGGCGACGACTCTCAGGTAGAGCTCGCGCGCGGTGACAGGGTCTTGCTCAAGCCGCGCGAGCCAGAGCGTGGCCAGTGCAACTCCGGGGTCGTTGGGTCGCTCGCTCACGAACGCCGCGAAATGCGTGCGTGCCGCCTCGTACTCCCCTGCACGGGCAGCCGAGAGTCCTTGCTCAAGGCTGGCTCCCAAAATGAACAGCAACCCGATCATGGCTCGCATACCGGAGAGCCGCAGTTGGTGCAGAACCAGGCGGTCGCCTCAAGCTCCTGCCCGCACTCCGGACAGATTGCAGGCATGAATACAAGCTCTTCTGCCAGCTTATCGAAAGATTCCTTCGCGGCTTCCCAGTTCTTCTGATCGAGCAAAAGCCTGGTGCGCTCGAGCAAAAGACCCACATCGCTCGGACATTTCACCAGAACCTCGTTGATCAACTCAATGGCCGCATCCGGCGCACCCTCCTTGGCCTTGAGCCTGGCAAGCCTGAGACGAACCTCGTATTTATCCGGATAGCGCTTCAGCAAATCCTCATACAGAGGCAGAACCTTCTCGTAGGCACCAAGATCAAAGTAGACCTGCTCGGTAAGATCCAGCATACTCTCCGCATGCTCCGGATAAAGCTTGAGAAATTTGTCTATCAGTAGCCGCGCCTTGGCCTTCTGATTCGAATCCACGAGATGCTTAATCTGGACGATAGATACGTATGGATGATCCTTTGAAAGTTTCTGCGCCTGCTTGAGTGTATCCCGCGCCTTCTCATCCTCGCCTTTTTCCCATTGCAAACGCGCCAGCTCGGCATGCCACGCGGCCGCTTCCTTCCTCTCGGAGAAGAGCTTCTTATGCTGTTTCAGGACCTCCGCCGCCTCATCATTGCGCTTGCGCGTAAGAAGCATGGCAAGCAGCCGGCGAAGGTGGGGGAGCTTATCGGGAGAAAGCCTTAAAAGCTCCTTTGAAAGACCGATGGACTTTTCCACGCGATCCAGCGCAAGGTAGTCGGCGATAAGCTCCTCATAGATAACAAGCTCATCCGAGCGCTTCAGCGCGGGACGCACCGTAAGGGACTGGTGGATGTGCGCCGCCTTTTCCGCGTCGCCCCTTTCGCGGATGAGCCTGCCCAGACGTATGTAGGCGTCCACGTTGTCCGTATCCTTCATTACCGTATCGCGCAGACGTTTTATCGCCTCGGTCTCGCGCCCGTCAAGGAGTGCGCGAAGCGCCTGCTGGTAGCTGTCCGCCACAGGAACGCCGGGACGTCTTGAAAGAGCTACTACCAGGACAACAATCCCGGCAATGATGACTGCGACAAGGATTATCCAGAATACGGTCATCTTTCCTCCTCTGCGTCCTCGGCTTCCCTGGCCAGGATCTCGGATGCAAGTGGAAGATTCCGCAACGCGTTGATTTCCTTACGCATGGCTTCTATCTCCCTCCGCAATCGCCTGGCTCTCGCCCGCAGCCTGATCTCCTCTGCAAGGGCGAATAAAACAACCGAAAGCACCCCGAACCCGAAGCTGATCAAACCGAGAAGCGCAACCGAAACGCCCTGTATGGTGTGCTTAAATATCTGCACGTCCGTCTGGATGGGGTAGTTGAACAGAGCAAAAAGCCCGGCTACCACAAAGACAACTACAACGATAATCCAAAGTACGACTTTCATGCCACCTCCTTTGCGAGGGGTTCGGCGATTATGCTGCGGCCTCGAAGGCCAACCAGCCTTGCCTGAAGCCTCTGGCCCAACCGGGCGGTGTGGTTCAAGATTACAGGTCTATAATTCTTCAATTCCGCAAGCATCGCACCTTTGCCACGTGGGGCAGGTGCGGCAACAAAAACCTCCTCCTCGGTTCCCACGAGGCCCTCTGCACGCCTTCGTGTCACCTCATTTTGACGATCTATAAGTTCTGCAAGACGACTCTTGCGTTCCGCGACGGGGACCTTTTCTGCCATATCCGCCGCCTTCGTACCCGGACGCTCCGAGTAGGCGAACATGTAGGCAAAGTCGAAGCCGATGCGCCTGACCGCATCCAAAGTAAGCTCAAAATCCTCCTCGCTCTCGCCAGGAAAACCCACCATCAGATCGGTGCTAAGGTAGACATCTGGAAACGCCGAACGCACCCATCCGATCTTTTCTTCGTATTCGGCAAGACCGTAACCTCGACGCATTTGCTTAAGCACCCGGTCCGATGCGGACTGAAGCGGCAGGTGGAAAAAATGCAGAAGCTGGGGTATATCGGCCATGCGCCGGATCATCTCATAAGAAAGATCGCGCGGGTGCGAGGTCAAAAATCCAAGACGATCGAGCCCCTCCAGCCGGGCCGCGCGCTCCAGCAACTCGATAGGCCCCATGTCTTCATAAGCGTAGGCAAGAACGTTCTGACCGAGAAGGAAGATCTCCTTTACGCCTTGATCGAGGAGATACCGCAGCTGTCTTTCAAGATCAGGGTAAGGAATGCTACGTTCAGGCCCGCGGGCGTAAGGCACCACGCAGTAGGTGCAGAAGTTGTTGCATCCCCGCATCACCGAAAGCGAGGCGGAAACCGAGCTGTCCGTGGCAGGCAAAAGATCGCCGTAAGTCTCCAGCGAATCGGGTGGGGTATCGAAGCCATCCTGATCCAGAAGCAAACCGGGTATCCTGCGGTAGGAATCGGGGCCAAGAACGAAATCTGCCGCGCCCTCCAGCACCAGCTCATTGCCCCTCAGCTTGCCCATGCACCCGGCCAGGATAACCTTCTTGCCCAGCCCGCGCATGGTTCGCGCAAAACCCCAAGCCCTATCCTCCGCGTGCTGGCGAACAGAGCAGGTAAGAAGAACAACCGCCTGAGCTTCTGAGGGTTCTGAAACCTCTCTGATACCTGCATCGGCAAGCAAACGGGACAGAAGATGCGAGTCCGCCGCGTTCATCTGGCAGCCGTAAACCTTCAGGAAACAATCCATTATAAAGATTCTAACGAACCTTGCGCCATAGTCAAGCCCCCCCCGTAACACCCATAACACCCCCGTAACCCCCGTAACCCCCGTACCCCTGAGGGGGTATTTTCATAATTACCAGGAGCTTGCGCTCCTAATTCTAAGGAAATAACACACCCGGATCAAAAGGCAGGGATTGCTTGCAGGGGTCTATATCTACCGATCACGTCCCGGCTGATCGCTATACGGCGGGGTACGGGGAAGTTAAAGCTCGTATCTGTTGCCGATCACGCATCCGCCCGACTCCGCAAGCCTCAGAAAAGGCTCAATCAACGATTACCGGAATACCCCAGATGACGCTGGACCACTCATCTGATGGGTAAACAAAGCCAGCCAGCCTTATCGCTATTATGTAGAGACGGGACTTGCCCTTGCTCGTGAACGCAACGCCTGCCCCGGATTCATAGGGTGACCAGTTGCCTTTGTCGTCTGCAAGGTAGATGAGCAGGGTGTCATTGCCGGAAACGAAAACATCCTCGACGCTCACGCTCTCTCCGGGGGAAACGTGGATGAGGTCATTGGTTTCAAAAAGTCCCCTCATACCATAAGCGCCTTCCTCGGCGGAGGATATAACGGTAAGGCCGCCTGAGGGATAGGCGAGGATGAGGCTGTCGAAAGAGGGAGCGGTGGCAACCTCAGGCGTTGAGCCCGTGATCCCTCCTGAGTACTTGAGAGTCCTCCAGGCAGCATCGCCACCCAGAGAGTCGAAGAATACGTCCCCGCGCGAAGAGTAGCGAAGCATCTTCAGGACGGTCGTATCCGCGGCCAGAGCGCTGTCGCTGCCGCGCTCGAACAAGGAATCCACCTTTAACTCAATGCTGCCCTTTAAGGTGTCAACGACGTAGGTGGTGATAGTGGTATCTATCCCAAGGTCAAATTTGAAACCGTAGGAGGAATCGCTGATCGAGAAGGAGAACTCCGAAACCAGATAACGCACAGACGAGGTGTCGTGGCGAATCGCCTCCTGGATATCTTCCAAAAGAGCTACCGCCACTACCTCATCAGGTAGATGGCCTTTGGAGGATAGGAAATCCTGCTCGGGTTCCAATAACTCCATTACATCGAGGCTGTCCTGGTAACTCCACAGCCATACCTCGGGCTCTTCATCCTTATCGCAAGCAAGGGGCAGCGATGCCAGCAACAAAAGGAGAACCAGAGCAGGGAGATATCTCTTCATGAGCGACTATTAAGTTATAGAGGGGGAGAGCCCAAGACTCTCCCCCTGACTTTGTCAATGCCTGAAGACACTTAATGAACGACAACCACTCGTCCGTTCGCGGTGCGGGCGGGCGTGACGAATGAGTAGAAGTAGACACCGGCAGGCACCGCTGATGCATCCCAGGTAAGCGTGCGGGTGCCATCGAGCGTGCCTTCGAACAGGGTCTTGGCCAAGCTGCCTGCGGCGTCGTAGATCTTGAGCGAGGCACGGGTGCCGGGTGCGCTTACGCTGAAGACAACGGAGCCCGCGACCGGGTGCTGGCCGAGGAGCTCGATCACAGGGGCTTCGACATAAGGGGCTTCCGCAACAGATGAGTTTTTGGGTTGCTGCGTGGGCACCGGGCCGCTGCCTGCATAAATCTTCATAGCGGGATCGTTGCTGCCCAGGTACATCACCGGGTTGATGGTAACGACGTCCTTAGCAGGTCCACTCTGGACAACGGAGCCGGAGAAGAGGTCGTGGATGTAGGTTACGTGAAGGATGCTGTCCGAACCTATCCAGGGGTAGGTTGAGTGATACTCTTCACTTTCGCAATGGCCAACTTGAGCGTTAGGGCTGTGGGTGTTGGTGAGGTTGGTGGCGTAGGCAACCAGGCCGAAACCATTTCCGTCGAAGTCGCCTTCAGTCCAATCTGCGACTCCACCCCATGTTGCACCGCCGTTAGTGGAGATTGCGGCATAGATGTCGGCGTTGATGGTTATGCCTGCGCTGAGATCAAGCGAATCCCACTGACCTGTCCAGGTGAAGACCATATCGTCGCCCGAGCCTATAGCGGCAAGCTGGGGGTTCCAGCAGCCAAGACCCGGAGAGTAGTAGCCCTGTGTCCCTTGAGCGATTCCCCACAAGTAGAGGCCGTATGTACCCCAGACGGTATCGCCTTCCTCGGTTAGAGGAACGAACTGGCTGTATGGGCCGGAGGCAACGTTGAGCTCGTTGGTAACCTCACTCCAGTGCACCATTCTCAGGAAGTAAGGATAGAAGTAGGAAAACCAGAGTGTGTCGCTTCTGACTTCGTAGGAACGTGGTCCTTCGCCGAAGCCGATGTGAAGGTTGCCTGCCGCGTCGTAGGCGCAATCCAGATCACGCGCCCAGGCGTAGAGATAGTATTCGTCCGTGGTATTCGGAGCCTCGTCCGGATAGTACCCATCGGTGATCCTAACCGGACTACCCCAGCTCGCACCGCTGTTCGTAGACTCGATGTAATTGATGTGACCGCTGGAGGCTATCTTATCCGGGTAACCCTGGACCGGAACGCCGGAAAGCCAGGCTACGGCAACCTTGCTGCCGTCCTTGGATGTAGCGATGGCGGCGTCGCTGCCGGCGTTTTGCGCAAGAACCTGCCAGGGGGAGAAGGTCTGCCCTTGATCGGTGGAACGAGAGTAGTAGAGATAGTTAACGTTGTCAGGGGGGTTGTAAGGATCAGCCGGAGAGATGTGAGCGGTCACGTGGATCACATCGTCCGCTCCCACAACGATATGCGGCCAGATCGGCTGCTCGGGAACGGTAACGGGATCAACATCAACCGGTGAGCTGAATGCACCCAACTTGGGTGCAGCGTCCACTACAACGGCCGAAACATTATCAGTCGGCGTATGATGGAAAGCGATCACTGCCCGGCCGTCGGAAAGAGCACCCATAGTGGTGTAACCCGCACGTGGAACCCCGGATGCCTTCACGCCAGAGGTCCAGAGGAAGTCCCCGGAAGCCTTTTCCCACACGTTGTAGTAGACATCAC